>Ga0213835_100580_pt1 | contig 31963 bp, 42 predicted proteins | sample SWPATP01_FD_160576 | JGI IMG/M metagenome (GOLD analysis project Ga0213835, IMG submission 160576) | Coastal seawater microbial communities from Marineland, Florida, United States - SWPA TP0 #1 | ecosystem: Environmental > Aquatic > Marine > Coastal | place: USA: Florida | collected 2016-08-05 | reverse complement strand
ACCTTGCCGCCTACGGCCGCTGGCACGCCGCCCGGAACAACGCGGACCGCTCCTACCTCGATGCGCTCAGGCCGCTGCTCGCACCCCCGCCACACCCTCACGCCAACACGATTTGCTGACACCGCCGCGAGGGACGTGATGCCGCTTCAGCAATCGCCTCGGCATCGGCGGCGTCGTTCTTTTGCCGTTTGACGTAGGGCTTGACATATTGTGGCGCGATCAGCCGGACCTCGTGGCCAAGCGCCGAAATCTCCCGACCCCAATGATGGGCACCGGCGCACGCCTCCAACGCGACGAGGGAAGGCTCGATCCGCGAAAGAAAATCCAGAACCCGCCCCCGCGGAAGCGCCTTGCTGAACACCTTCCCGCCATGCTCGTCCGCGCCATGCGCATGAAAAGAACTCTTCGCGATATCGAGACCGACTATGCCAACCTTCTCCATGGACGCCTCCTCCTCGTAGCACGTTTCGACACCGCTACCTTGGCACATCGCGATGCCGTAGGGGGCGTCCACCCCATCGGAATGCCTGACCGGATGTCGCCGGAACACGCGACCGGATGTGTCGGAATGCGCATACCCCCGAGCTGGCCGCCCTGCTGGGCTGCACGCCACGGCATCTGCAACAACTGGCCAAGGATGGCATCATCCCGAAGGCCACTCGGGGCCGCTGGCCGCCGGAGGCCTCTACCGCGTTCGTCGCCCACCTGCGCGCCGAGCAGCACCGGGGGCCGGCTGACCTCGCCGCGGAGCGGGCGCGGCTGACAAGGGCGCAGGCCGATCTGCCAGAGGCGACGCGAGCGGAGCGTCGGGGCGAGCTGCTGGCGCGGGGAGACGCGGATCAGGCCGTGACCGCCGCTTTCGCCCGCGTCCGGGCGCGCCTGCTGGTGCTGCCGTCCAAGGTGGCGGCCGAGGCTGCGGCCGATGGCGAGCCGGCGCGGTGGCCGAGCTGCTGCGCCGGGACATGCAGGAGCTGTCGAAGGCGACCCCCGAGGAACTGGTCGAGGGCGCCGATTGATCGACGCAAGAGGCAGGCCGGGGAGGCTCCATCGCCCTCGCCCTGCGACAGTCGGTGACCAATCCGGTGACAAGCGCCAAAGCGTTCACCGAGAGGCGACACCCGCCTCTCTCGATCTTTCTGCTTTTCCCGGGATTTTTTGGTGAGCCCGGTAGGATTCGAACCTACGACCAATTGATTAAAAGTCAACTGCTCTACCACTGAGCTACGGGCCCGCTCGGCACCGGTCTGTAGGCAGATTGGCGGGGAGGGTCAAGGCCAAAGGCGGTGGGCGGCTCTGGCGTCGGCGGGCGCGGAGGCATATATGCGCCCGCATGGTCGATGTGGATCCTTCAGCCCCCCTGCGCTTTGCCAAGATGCATGGTCTTGGCAATGATTTCGTGGTCATCGACCGCCGGAGCGCGCCCGTCGCGCTGTCCGGGGGGCTGATCCGGGCGCTGGGCGCGCGGCGCACCGGGGTGGGCTTCGATCAGCTGGCGTTGATCGATGCGGATGCGGAGGCCGACCTCCGGCTCACGTTCCACAACCCCGACGGCTCGGTCTCGGCCGCCTGCGGCAATGCCACGCGCTGCATCGCCGCGGCCGAGATGACAGCCACGGGGCGGGACCGGATGGTCATCCGCACCGGGCGGGGGCTGCTCAGGGCCGAGCGGGCGGGCGGGGTCGTCCGCGTCAACATGGGCGCGCCGCTGACCGGCTGGCGCGAGGTGCCGCTGGCGCGCGAGGTCGACACGCTGCACCTGCCCATCCCCGGCGATCCGGTCGCGACCGGCATGGGCAACCCGCATTGCACCTTCTTCGTCGAGGATGCCGAGGCGCTGGACCTCGCCACCTTCGGCGCCGCGCACGAGACGCATCCGCTGTTCCCCGAACGCACCAATGTCGAGGTGGTGGAGGTGCTGGCCCGCGACGCGATCCGCCTCAGGATCTGGGAGCGGGGGACGGGGATCACCCTCGCCTCCGGCTCCTGCGCCTGTGCGGCGGCGGTGGCGGCGGCGCGGCGGGGCCTGACCGGGCGGCAGGTCCGGGTCGAGGTCGACGGCGGCACGCTGATGATCGACTGGGCCGAGGAGGGGGTGTGGCTGGCCGGGCCGACCGCCCATGTCTTCGACGGGGTGGTCACGCCCGATTTCCTGGCCGCCCACCCATGAGCGCCGCGCCCGTCTTCGCCACCCTCGGCTGCCGGCTGAACGCCTATGAGACCGAGGCGATGACCCGCCTTGCCGCCGAGGCCGGCGTGGCGAATGCGGTGGTGGTGAACACCTGCGCCGTCACTGCCGAGGCCGTGCGCAAGGCGCGGCAGGAGATCCGGCGCCTCGCCCGCGCCCACCCCGGCGCGGCCGTCATCGTGACGGGCTGCGCCGCGCAGGTGGAGCCGGCGACCTTTGCCGCCATGCCCGAGGTCACCCATGTCCTCGGCAACGCCGAAAAGATGCGGGCCGAGACATGGGCCGGTCTCGCCCCCGACCTGATCGGGCAGACCGAGCGTGTGCAGGTCGACGACATCATGTGCGTGCGCGAGACCGCGGGGCATCTGATCGACGGCTTCGGCACCCGCGCGCGCGCCTATGTCCAGGTGCAGAACGGCTGCGACCACCGCTGCACCTTCTGCATCATCCCCTATGGGCGGGGCAACTCGCGCTCGGTCCCCGCAGGCGTGGTGGTGGAGCAGATCGGCCGGCTGGTGGCGGCGGGCTACCGGGAGGTGGTGCTGACGGGCGTGGACCTGACCAGCTGGGGCGCGGACCTTCCGGGGGCGCCGCGCCTGGGGGACCTCGTGCGGCGGATCCTGCGGCTGGTGCCGGAGCTTCCGCGGCTGCGGATCAGCTCGATCGATTCCATCGAGGCGGATCCCGCGCTGATGGAGGCGATCGCGACGGAACCCCGGCTGATGCCGCATCTGCACCTGAGCCTTCAGCACGGCGACGACCTGATCCTGAAGCGGATGAAGCGCCGGCACCTCTCGGCCGACGCGATCCGCTTCTGCGCGGAGGCCCGCCGCCTGCGCCCCGACATCGCCTTCGGGGCCGACATCATCGCGGGCTTTCCGACCGAGACCGAGGCGGCGTTCGAGAATGCGCTGCGGCTGGTGGAGGCCTGCGACCTCGCCTTTCTCCATGTCTTTCCGTTCAGCCCGCGGCAGGGGACGCCGGCGGCGCGGATGCCGCAGCTTCCCGGCCCGGTGATCCGCGAGCGGGCGGCGCGGCTGCGCGCGGCCGGGGCGGCGGCGCTGCAGCGTCACCTTGCGGCGCAGGTCGGGCGGCGGCACCGGGTGCTGACGGAGAGCCCGCGGATGGGCCGGACCGAGCAGTTCACCGAGGTCAGCCTGAGCGCCGAGCACCCGGTCGGGCGGATCGTCGAGGTCACTGCGACCGGGCAGGACGGCGCGCGCCTGACGGCGTGACTCAGCCGCGCGCGACCTCGAGGAAGCGGTCGACATCTCCGTCCGTCGTGGACCAGGAGGCGACGAGGCGGCAGGAGAGGGGCTCCTCTCCCGGGCCCTCCAGCGACTGATCGAACGGCCAGAGGTAATACTGCGCCCCGGCCGCCTGAAGCCTCCGGTGCGTGGCGCGGGGGAAGGCGGCAAAGACCATGTTCGCCTCGGCCGGGTGCAGGAGCCGCGCGCCCGCCACCCCGGCCAGCCCGGCGGCCAGCCGGGCCGCCGCCGCATTGGCCTGTGCCGCAAGGCGCAGCCAGAGGCCCCCCTCCAGCCAGCCCTCCATCTGCGCGGAAAGATAGCGGTGCTTGGAAAAGAGATGCCCGCCGCGCTTGCGCCGGAGCTCGAACTCCCAGGCCCGGGCGGCGTCGAAGATCACCACCGCCTCGACCCCCATCAGCCCGTTCTTGGTGCCGCCGAAGCTGACCACATCCACCCCGGCCTTCCAGGTCAGCTCGGCCGGGCTCGCCCCGGTCGCCACCACCGCATTGGCAAAGCGCGCGCCATCCAGATGCACCGGCAGGCCATGGCCCTTCGCAATCCCGGCCAGCGCCGCCACCTCGGCCGGCGTATAGACCGTGCCCGCCTCGGTCACATCGGTCAGCGACACCATCCCGCGCTGGACATTGTGGACACCCGCGCGGCCGGTGAAGGCGATCGCACGCTCCAGCGCGGCGGCCTCCATCTTGCCATGCGGGCCGTCCACCAGCACGAGCTTTGCCCCGCCGGTATAGAACTCGGGCGCGCCGCACTCGTCCTCCTCGACATGGGCGGTGCGGTGGCAATAGACCGCGGCCCAGGGCGGGCAGAAGCACGCCAGCGCCAGCGCATTCGCCGCCGTCCCCGTCGCCACCAGATACACCGCCGCCTCGGGCGCCTCGAACACCTCGCGCACGCGGTCGCGGACGGCATGGCTGAGGGGGTCGTTGCCGTAGCCCATGGCGTAACCGGCATTGGCGCGGCCCAGCGCGTCGAGCACCTCGGCCGGGACGCCCGAGGTGTTGTCGGAGGCGAAATGCATCAGAGCTCCTCTGCGATGATGTGGTCTTCCCAGTCGTCTTCGGGCACCTCGGCCTCGGAGACGGTCCAGCCCTGCACCGAGATGCCGTTGCGGTGCACGCTGTCGGGGTCGCCGGAGATCAGCGGGTGCCAGCGTTCCAGCTGCCCGCCCTCGTGCAGCACGCGATAGGCGCAGGTCGCGGGCATCCAGTAGGCGATCTCGCCGATGTTCTTCGGGGTCAGCACCACGCATTCGGGCACCAGCCGCTTGCGGTTGGGATAGTCGACGCAGCGACAGGTCTCGCCGTCCAGCAGCCGGCAGGCGACGCGGGTAAAGGCGATCTCGCCGGTGTCGGCATCCTCCAGCTTGTTGAGGCAGCAGCGGCCGCAGCCGTCGCACAGCGCCTCCCACTCGGCCGGGGTGAGCCGGTTCAGCGGAAAGCGTTCCCAGAAGCGGGGGCGCAGGCGGGAGGCGTCGTCCTTCATGGGGCGCGAGCGTGGACGAGGGGCGGGGGCTTGCATAGGGGTCAGAGTGCCGCGAGCAGGTCGCGCGCGCGGGCGCAGTCGGCGTCCATCTGCGCGACCAGCGCCTCGAGGCTGTCGAACCGCGCCTCCGGGCGCAGGAACTCCACCAGCCCGACCGAGAGATGCTCGCCATAGAGGTCGCCGGCGAAATCGAAGAGATGGGTCTCCAGCATCGGCAGCGGGGTCTCGAACATGGGCCGGATGCCCAGCGAGGCGGCGCCGTGGTGGCTGCCGCGGTGGGGGCCGGTGAGCACGTCCACCAGCACCGCATAGATGCCGTAGCGCGGCGGGTGCAGCCGGCCCAGCGCCATGTTCGCCGTGGGATAGCCGATGGTGCGGCCGCGCTTGTCGCCGTGGAGCACCGCGCCCTCGATCCGGTGCCAGTGGCCCAGCATGGCGGCGGCGTCGCGGGGGCGGCCCTCGGTCAGCGCGGTGCGGATCGCGGTGGAGGAGACGCGGCCGTCCGCCCCGCCGAGAAGCTCGGTGACGGTGACGCCAAAGCCCAGCTCGGCGCCGAGGCGGGTGAGCAGCGCGGCGTCGCCCTGGCGGCCCTTGCCGAAGCAGAAGTCGGCGCCGACGACGACATGGGCGGCGCCCAGCCCCTGCGCCAGCACCTCGGCCGCGAAGGCCTCGGCGCTGAGGCCGGCGAGGCGGGCGTCGAAGGGGATCTCGTGCAGCCGTTCGACGCCGAGGCGTTCCAGCCGGTGGGCCCGGGCCTCGGCGTTCATCAGGCGAAAGGGGGGGGCGTCGGGGGCGAAGAACTCGCGTGGATGCGGCTCGAAGGTGAGCACGCCGAGGGGGGCACGCGCGGCGTCGCGCGCGATGTCGATCACCTTGCGGTGGCCGAGGTGGACGCCGTCGAAATTGCCGATGGCCAGGCAGGCCCCCTTGTCGGCGGGGTCCAGCCCGGTCCAGCCATGAAGCCTGCGCATCGTCCCCCTCGGGCGGGGGCGGCCCGCCGGATCAGTCGAACTTGCGGCTCGGCGCCAGTACCACCGCCTCGCCCTTCAGCACCGTCCTATCGCCCACGGCGCAGCGGGTTTCAAGGGTGACGCGGCGCTTGGAGTGGTCGATGGCGGTGACGGTGACCTCGGCCAGCACGGTGTCGCCGGGGCGCACTGGCGCCATGAACTTGAGCGTCTGGCCCAGATAGACGGTGCCGTGGCCCGGCAGCTGCTCGCCGATGACGGCCGAGATCAGGCCGGCGGTGAGCATGCCATGGGCGATCCGCCCCTCGAAGATGGTGTCCTGGGCATAGTCGTCGTCCAGGTGGACCGGGTTGCGGTCGGTGGACACCTCGGCGAACAGCTCGATGTCGCGATCCGTCACCTGCTTGCGCAGATACCGGCGCATGCCGATCTCGATGTCTTCGATGCAGATCGTGCCACGCGGCAGGTTGTCGGTCATCGCGGCGTCCAGCATGGGGCGTCCTCCGGGCTCATGTTGCGGTGCAGCATAGAGCCGACGCGCCCGGGACGCAAGACGGGCGCGCAACTTTTTTGCGGGGCTTCGCGCAAGGGCGTAACTTTCTTGCTGGGCCGCAGGCACCTCAGCGCAGGAAGCCCATGGCATAGGTGGGGCTGAGGCCCTTGCCCTCGAGGAAGGCGGCCAGCCGGTCGGGGTCGGGCTGGTGGGCAGTGCCGGTCTCCTCGGCGGCGAGGCCGCCGGTGATGAAGATCGCGTCCACATCCTCGGCGATGGCGCCCTGCACGTCGGTGAAGAGCCCGTCGCCCACGGCAAGCAGGCGGTCCGAGGCGACGGCGCCCCCGGTCTCGGTCAGGCGGCGGCGGGCGAGGTCGTAGATCGGCGGGTGCGGCTTGCCGAAATAGAGGCTCTCGCCGCCGATCTCGGTATAGAGCGCGGCCAGCGCGCCGGCGCACCAGACCCGGTCGTCGCCGACATCGACCACGATGTCGGGATTGGCGCAGAGCAGTTTCATCCCGCGCTCGCGCGCCAGCAACAGGCGGCCGCGATAGTCCTCGGGGTGGTCGTCGTCGGTGAAGGGGCCGGTGCAGACGATGCCCTCGGCAGCCTCGAAGCCGACGCGCTCGACCTGGCCTGCACCGGCGAGATGGGCGGGGATGTCGGTGAAGAAGCGGTCGTCCTTGTCCGGCCCGAGGTGCCAGACGCGGCGGCCGACGGCGCCCGCCAGCATGCCGGCCTGCGCGGCATCGCCCGAGGTGACGATGGCGTCATAGGCCGCGCGCGGGACGCCCATCTGGTCGAGCTGTCGCTGCACCCCGGTCTCGGGGCGCGGCGAGTTGGTCAGGAGCAGCACGCGGCCGCCCCGGGCGCGAAAGCCGGTCAGCGCCTCGACCGCGGCGGGAAAGGGGGTGAGGCCGTTGTGGAGGCAGCCCCAGATGTCGCAGAACAGTGCGTCATAGCTTTCGGAGATGTCCGAAAGGCGGTCGATGAGCCGTGGCATGGGCGCTCCGGTGGCGGCGGGGGAGGGGGGCTTTCCGCCCCCCATCGCCTGCGGCGATTCCCCCCGAGGATATTTGAGGAAAGATGAAGGGGGGACGTCAGAGCGTCAGGACCGGGATGATCTGCTTCTTGCGGCTCATCACCCCGGGCAGGACCACGCGGTCGCCGGTGACGGGGACGCCGAAGCTCCGTTCCGCGATCGTCTTCACGGTGTCGTTGGGGATCAGCAGCGTCGCCTCCTCGCGCAGGATGTCGACGACGAACAGGAGGACCTCGTCGGCGCCGTCCTCGGCGGCGACGGTGGGCATGGTCTGCATCAGGCTCCCGGCGCGGTCGAGCACGACCCGGGGCGCCGTCGTCTCCAGCACCGAGACGCGGAGTTTCCTGCCGCCGACCGCGAACTCCTTCGAGTCCATGCGCAGGAGGTCCGCGTCGGCAAAGGCCGAGACGTCGGATTTGGCGGCGAAGAGTTCCTCGGCGTAGTCGGGGATGGAGATGCCCAGTTCGCGCGCGAGTTTCTCGGCGACATGGCGGTCGTGCGGGGTGGTGGTGGGCGAGCGGAACTCCAGCGTGTCCGAGAGGATGCAGGAGAGCATGGCGCATTTGATGGCGTCGGGCATCCCGGCGGCATCGGCGCCCATGAGGTCGTGCATGATGGTGGCGGTGCAGGCGAGCGGGCGGATGGTGATGTCGATGGGGGCCTTCGTCTCGAGCCCGCCGACCAGCTTGTGGTGGTCGATGATCTGCAGGATGTCGGCGTCGTTGATGCCGGCGGGGAGCTCGGCCGGGTTGTTGGTGTCGACGATGACGACCTTTTCGCCCGGGCTGACGCCGTCGATGACGGGCGGTTTCGGCAGGTCCCAGCGGCGCAGCACGAAGGCGGCCTCGGTGTTGGGCTCGCCCAGCAGGACGGCCTGGGCGGGCGTGTGCTTCACATGGGTCAGATACCAGGCCCAGATGATGGGCGAGCCGGTCGAATCGGTGTCGGGGGCCTTGTGGCCGAAGACCTTGATCATGGGGATTCCTCGGGGGCGTATGGGTTCGGCGCGCCTTATAGGCAGGGCGGGTGCGGATGTCACCCGCCCGCGATCGCGGTGCTTGCGCGAATCGGTGCGCGGGTGCAGTGTGAGAACATGAGGCGAACATTGGGGGTGGGGATGGCGCGCGATGCAATGCTGGCCACGGCCGCGAGGTTGGTGGCCCTCTGTCGGGAGGGGCGCGAGGCCGAGGGGCTGGCCACGCTCTATGCCGCGGACTGCGTGTCGGTGGAGGCGACGCCGGGGCCCGAGGCCGAGGCGCGCGGGCTGGAGGCCATCCGGGCCAAGCACGCCTGGTTCGAGGGTGCCCATGCGCTCGAAGAGGCCACGGTCGAGGGGCCGTTTCCCCATGGCGAGGACCGGTTTGCGGTCATCTTCGGCATGACCATCACGGACCGGGCCAGCGGGGTGCGCAGCAGCATGCGCGAGGTCGCGGTCTACAGCGTGGACGAGGCCGGGAGGATCGTGCGGGAGGAATTCTTCTACGGCGCCTAGCCGGGCGCTGTACCGCCCCTGCGCAGGGTGCCGGGCCTCGCCGGAGCGGTCCTGCCGCCCGGGCGCGGGGTGCCGGGCCTCGCCGGAGCGGGGGCGGTTCGGGGCTCTCGGCTGTGTCCCGCCGGCCCGGGCCGCCGGACGCGGTGGGGCCGACATGGCGCGTGGTGCCCTGGTCAATCCGGGCCGGGCCGGTGGGCCGGGATCGGCCGGCTCGAGTGCGGGCCCCGGGCTGGCGCGCCCGATCCTCCGCGGTCAGCCGGCCGGCGGGGAGGGGGCTCGGTGCGGTGGGCTCGGTACGGTGGGCCCGGTACGGTGTGCTCGGTACGGTGGGCCCGGTACGGTGTGCTCGGTGCGGTGTGCTCGGTCCAGTCGGATCAGTCGAGCCGGATCAGGGCGAAGCCGGCGCGGTCGAGCAGGTCGAGGAGGCCGTCGGGGCCGGAGAGGTGGGCGGCGCCGACCGCGACGAGGAGCGGGCCCTCGGCGCTGGCCGACAGGATCGTCTCGAGCCAGCCGAGGTTGCGCCGGGTCAGCAGCGCCTCCTCCAGCCGGTCGTAGAGCGGGTCGATGCGCTCCGGCGGCCAGAGAACGGCCGCCGGGCCGGGCATCCAGCTGCGGCCGAACTCCCAGATCAGGCGGTGACGGCCGGCGAAATAGGCGGTGATGAGCGTGGCGAAGACATCCTCGGACAGCTCGGCCTGCATCAGCGTGGCGCGCAGGATGTCGAGCGATTCCTCGGGCGTGAGGGTGTCGAAGATCGCGCTCAGGACCTCGTGCCCCTCCAGCGCCCGCACCGGCACCCCGGAGCCCGTGGCATGCGCGATCACCCGGTCGTCGAGGCCCGCGGGCAGGGAGGCGCCCTGGTGCATGAGGCAGGCGGGGATGGTCAGCGTGGTGAAGGCGAGCCACGGCCGGAACTGCGCGGCGACGACCGAGGGGACGCCGCGGTCCTCCATCTCGGCGGCATAGAGCGCCCACTCGGCCTCGGACAGCATCTCGCGCAGGCTGGGCGGTTCGGTCAGGAAGGCGAGCCCCGGGTCGGCCACCATGGCCGCGTGCAGCGCCGCCTCCTCGGTGGCGGTGACCTCGACCAGCACGAGGTCGGCGGCCTCGATGAGCGGCGCGACGACGCGCATGATCGGGCCCATGCGGTCGTCGCCGATGTGGAAGGTGCCGACGAGGTGGACGACCTCGCCGCCCCGCTCGGCCCGCCACAGGTTGCCCTCGGGAAAGGGGGCGGCGGCGGCGCGGGCCTCGATGCGGGCGCGCAGCTCCTCGGGGAGGGTCGGCAGCAGGTCGCGCCCCTCGCAGCGGGCCTGGGCCGCTGCGGTGGAGACGAGCAGGAACAGGATGACGAGGGCGCGCAGCATGCCGCCGATGGTGCCACGCCGCCGCCCGCGCGGCCAGCGCCAAAAGCGCCCCGCGGGCGCCGGGAGTGTCGGACCTGCGCCGTCGTGCGTGCGGTGCGAAATCCGCGGCGCGGGGGTGTTGACAGCGCGGCCCGGCCTTTCTAAATGGCAGCGCGTTAGCACTCGCCGACGGTGAGTGACAACAGATCCAACCTGGAACCTAGGGAGCGTTCTCAGATGGCTTTCAAACCGCTGCATGACCGGGTGCTCGTCCGTCGCGTCGAGGGCGAGGAAAAGACCAAGGGCGGTCTGATCATCCCCGACACCGCCAAGGAAAAGCCCGCCGAAGGCGAGATCGTTGCCTGCGGCGAAGGCGCGCGCAAGGACTCGGGCGAGCTGATCCCGATGGCCGTGAAGGCCGGCGACCGCGTGCTGTTCGGCAAATGGTCGGGCACCGAAGTGCGCCTCGACGGCGAAGAGCTGCTGATCATGAAGGAAAGCGACATCCTCGGCATCATCGAGTGATCCGCACCTTCGACCCCCATCCTTCATTCTGACACCCAAGGAGCACCCCACATGGCTGCCAAGGACGTCAAGTTCGACACCGATGCCCGCAACCGCATGCTGCGCGGCGTCAACACCCTCGCCGATGCGGTGAAGGTGACCCTCGGACCCAAGGGCCGCAACGTCGTGATCGAAAAGAGCTTCGGCGCGCCCCGGATCACCAAGGACGGCGTCACCGTCGCCAAGGAGATCGAGCTCGAGGACAAGTTCGAGAACATGGGCGCGCAGATGGTGAAGGAAGTCGCCTCGCGCACCAACGACGAGGCCGGCGACGGCACCACCACCGCCACCGTGCTCGCCCAGGCCATCGTCCGCGAGGGCCTCAAGGCCGTGGCCGCCGGCATGAACCCGATGGACCTGAAGCGCGGCATCGACATGGCCGTCACGAAGGTCGTCGAGTCGATCAAGGCCGCCTCGCGTCCGGTCAACGACAGCGACGAGGTCGCGCAGGTCGGCACCATCTCGGCCAACGGCGAGGCCCAGATCGGCCGCTTCATCGCTGACGCGATGCAGAAGGTCGGCAACGAGGGTGTCATCACCGTCGAGGAAAACAAGGGCATGGAGACCGAGGTCGAGGTCGTGGAGGGCATGCAGTTCGACCGCGGCTACCTCTCGCCCTACTTCATCACCAACCCCGACAAGATGATCGCCGAGCTCGACGACGCGGTCCTGCTGATCCACGAGAAGAAGCTCAGCTCGCTGCAGCCGATGGTTCCGCTGCTGGAGCAGGTGATCCAGTCGCAGAAGCCGCTCCTCATCATCGCCGAGGATGTCGAGGGCGAGGCGCTGGCCACGCTCGTCGTCAACAAGCTGCGCGGCGGCCTGAAGGTCGCGGCCGTGAAGGCGCCGGGCTTCGGCGACCGTCGCAAGGCCATGCTGCAGGACATCGCCATCCTGACCGGCGGTCAGGTGATCAGCGAGGACCTGGGCATGAAGCTGGAGAATGTCGGGATGGACATGCTCGGCCGCGCCAAGAAGGTGCAGATCCGCAAGGATGACACCACCATCATCGACGGCGCCGGCGAGAAGGCCGAGATCGAGGCCCGCGTCACCCAGATCCGCCAGCAGATCGAGGAGACCACCTCGGACTACGACCGCGAGAAGCTGCAGGAGCGTCTGGCGAAGCTCGCCGGCGGTGTGGCCGTCATCCGCGTCGGCGGCATGACCGAGGTCGAGGTGAAGGAGCGCAAGGACCGTGTCGATGACGCGCTCAACGCCACCCGCGCCGCGGTGCAGGAAGGCATCGTCGTCGGCGGCGGCGTCGCGCTGGTGCAGGCGGCCAAGGGCCTCGAGGGTCTGACCGGCGAGAACGGCGACCAGACCGCGGGCGTCGCGATCATCCGCCGCGCGCTGGAGGCGCCGCTGCGCCAGATCGCCACCAACGCCGGCGTCGACGGCGCCGTGGTGGCCGGCAAGGTGCGCGAGTCGAGCGACAAGACCTTCGGCTTCAACGCGCAGACCGAAGAGTACGGCGACATGTTCAAGTTCGGCGTGATCGACCCGGCCAAGGTCGTGCGCACCGCGCTGGAAGACGCCGCCTCGGTTGCGGGCCTGCTCATCACCACCGAGGCGATGGTGGCCGACAAGCCGAAGGACGAGAAGGCGGGCGGCGGCATGCCCGGCGGCATGGGCGGCATGGACGGCATGATGTAAGTCCTGCCCAGCGCAGACCACGTCAGGGGGCCTTCGGGCCCCCTTTCGCATGTCCGCTTGCAGCCGCGGACGGTGCCCATTACCTCTGGGCTGCGCCCTGCAAGACGCCTCTGCCCTGTCCGAGGATGCCCGCATGCCCGTGTTCGACCGCCTGCGCCGCCTCTTTGGCGGACGCGCGCCAGCCCCGGAGCCCGATCGCCCGCTCTATCTGATCGGCGACGTGCACGGCCGTGTCGACCTCCTGCAGAAGCTGTTCGACCTGATCGATGCCGATCAGGCCCGCACCGGGGTGGAGCAGCCGCTGGCGGTGTTCCTGGGCGATTACGTCGACCGCGGGATGGACAGCCGCCGCGTCCTGCAGACCCTCAGCGCGATGGAGCGCAGCCTGTCCGCCGACCCCGAGGCCGAGGGCGAGATGCTCTGCCTGATGGGCAATCACGAGCGGATGCTGCTGGATTTCCTCGCCTCGCCGCTGGAGGCCGGTCCGCGCTGGCTGCGCAACGGCGGCATCCAGACGCTGGAGAGTTTCGGGCTGGCGGGGGTGGCCGAGACCGCGGGGCCCGAGGTGCTGGAGGCCGCCCGCGACGCGCTGGCCGAGGCGCTGGGCGAGGGCGACCCCGATGGCCTGGTGGCCTGGCTGGCGGGGCTGCCGCTGATTGCGCAGTCGGGCAATGTGGCGCTGGTGCATGCCGCCTGCGACCCCGACCTGCCGATCGACGAGCAGCCGCCCTCGGCGCTGTTGTGGGGGCATCCCGAGTTCCTGATCCGGCCGCGCACGGACGGGCTGTGGGTCGCCCACGGCCACACCGTCGTCACCCGCCCTGCCGTCGCCGAGGGGCGGATCGCGCTGGACACCGGCGCCTATTTCTCGGACCGGCTGACCGCCGCGATCCTGATGCCCGGCGAGCCGGTGCGCTTTCTCTCCACCTGAGCTTGCCAGCCCCGGCCGCCTGCCTGTATCTGAGGCACGGCCCGGGTGATTAGCTCAGCTGGTAGAGCGCCTCGTTTACACCGAGGATGTCGGCGGTTCGAGTCCGTCATCACCCACCACCGCCCGCGCAGGCCCCTGAAACCTCAACCCTTTTCCGCCGATCTGTAAACTTCACCACCCGGGTTTACAGACTCGCGGTCCGCATCCGTTCCCATGACCGCCCGCCGGCGGTCCGCGGACCTCGTGTAGCGCGCCACCTCGCGGAGCGTTTCGTGCCCGGTCCAGGCACTGATCTGGTGGGCGGTGGCCCCCGCCTCTGCCAGTGCGACCGACCGTGCCTTGCGCAGACCATGGGCCGACTTCGCCAGCCCTGCGGCCTGCGCGGCGCTCGTCATGAGATTGCCGAGGCCGGCGACGGTGCGGGGTTTTCCCCAGGCGGTCGCCAGCCATGTCAGGTGTCCGCTGGGATGCGCCGCGATGGCAGCGTGCAGCAGATCACGGTCTGCCTCCATCGCCGCGGCATAGGCTGGCAGCGGGCAGGTCCATGGAACGCAGGCGGGGTTGCCGGTCTTGCTCTGCTTGAACTCCAGCACACCGTCCCGCGCCACATGCTGCGGCCCGAGCTTCACCGCATCGCCGATTCGGCAGCCGGTCCAGTAGAGCAGCTCGAACGCGAGGCGCTGGACGCTGCCGAGCGCCCAATGCTCGCGGAACTTGTCGACCTCCGCGGATGTCCATGGCGGAAAGCCGTCGCTCTTGGGCAGCTTCTTGCCCCGCACATTCTCCGCCGGATTGCTCTCGAGCAGGCCGATCTCATGGGCGTGGCGGCAGATGGCGCGCCAGGCGGACCGGCGGTTGCGGGCGGCGAATGGCGCGAGCGGCGCGAGATCGACGGCAATGTGGTTGGGGCGCAGATCGGCGGCCCGGGCGTGACCTCCCGTCCGGGCAATGGCCTCGGCCTCCCGCTTGATGATGCGCCGGTAGTCCGGGGAAAGACCGGCGTGATCCGAACTCCGCAAGTAGGCCTCCACCAGCGCCGCAATGGTGCCGGCTCCGGGCTTGCGAACCGCCTTCGGCGCCTCCTGCAAGGCCGCAAGATAGGCGGCCATGAAGTCGGGATGATCGGGTGGCAAGTCCGGAAGCCGGACCCGTTCCCGGCCCGGCGCCCGGAGATACCGGTAGACCCGCCCGCCCTTGCGGACGGTGTGCACATGTCTGAGCCTTACGCCGTTCTGCCCCAGATTTCGTCGCACGTGTTCTTCTCCGGCTCGCCTTCATAGGGCAGACCATCGGCGAATTCCTCGAGGTCGGCGACATCATAGAGCCGCCTTGCGCCCAGAACCCGGCGCGGCAATCCGAGGCCGCGGAGGGTCGTCGGGGACACCCCGAGGTATTCGGCCGCCGCGCGCTCTCCCAGCAGTCTTGCAGGCACAAACGGGCGGACGGTGGTGCTCATGTCTTGTCCCTTGGGTTTTTCATGCGCGTTGGTCCGGCGGGCGGGGGTGCCGCCCGCCTCGGGTCAGTTTCGGGCCAGTAGGTTGACGGCGGCGACGCTGTAGGCGCCGGTCGGGGGGCCGAAGGTGAAGACGGGGGTGCCGCGGGTGGCGGCGAGTTCCTGTGCACGGGCGGCGGCGGCGGCGGCGCTGTGGAGGACCTCGGCGCGGTCGGTGGAGCCGGCGCGGTAGAGGACGACGTGGATCTCCTGCGTCGGGTCCAGCGGGGGCAACTGTGCGGCGGGGTCCTTGGGCGGGCGGCCGCGCTTGCGGGTGTCGGGGGTGGTGAGGGTCTCGGTCATGGGGTCCTCCTGAGCGGTGGGGTGGGCCTCTCCAGACAGCGCACACAGGCTTACGTTACAGTAAAATCAATGGGTTGACTTCCGGGCCCGTGCGATGTTGCCGCTTCCGGAGCGGCCCTGGCGCGGGATCGCGCCGGGCTGCGACTGTCGGGGTCGCAGGCCGTCACGGTCCGGGGGCCTCGCGGGCGAGGCGGTCGGTCTCGGCGCGGACCTCGGCGGCGATGCGCTCGCGGTCGGCGTCGGAGAGGGCGTGGTCGTCGGGCAGCGGCGGCAGGCCGAAGGGGTCGGTGTCGCAGGCCTCGGCCTCGGCGTCGGCCTCGCGGGCGAGGCTCTTGCATTCGTCGAGGATGCTGCGCAGGAGCGCGCGGTGTTCCTTGCCGCGGTCGCTGTTCCAGAAGGCGGTGAAGGCGTCGCGGCCCCGGCGGGCGGCGGCGCGGGCGTCGTCGAGGAGCTGTTTCTGGGCCTGGGCGTCACCCTGGCCCTTCGTCCAGGCGGCCATGGCGCGGCCGGTCTCGACCCCCATGGGGCGGCGCGGGTCGAAGAGGGCGCGGAACTGGTCGGCGCATTTGATCTGGTGGACGGGGCAGCCGGGGGCGGCCGGGTCCAGCATCATCATGGCGGTCATCTCGAACAGCAGATCGCCGTCGCCGGCCACGTCCCAGGGCACGTCGGCGCGGCGGGTCTTCGTCTTGCGGGCGTTGCGGCCGCTGCGGGGGTCCTGCAGCACCGGCTTGGCGCGGGTGCAGATGACCATGTGGCAGTTGGCGCGCACGATCCGGTCGATCAGCCGGCGGTAGCGCGGCTTCACCTCGGCCCAGGCCAGCTGGCTGCGGGCGTCCTTCTTGCTGTCGTCGCCACGGGTCAGCCGGTCGAGGGTCTGGGCGTGCAGGTCGAGGACGCCGCCCACCCCCTCCCAGGCGTGGCTGAAGCTGTCGATGACGAGGACCGGGAGCTGGGCGGCCTCGGCCGCGTCGATCACCTCGATCCAGCGCTCGGGGCCGAAGCCCACGAGGGTGCCTCCGGCATCGACCGCCTGCATGTCGAAATGGGCCATCTCGGGGAAGGCCTGCTTGTAGTGCAGCGCGCGGCGGTTCTCGGTGTCGACATAGCCGATGGGGGCGCCGGGGCGGCCGGTGGCGGCCTCGGCCAGTCCGCGGGCCACGAGCAGCGCGCTGTAGGTCTTGCCGGTGCCGCTGGCGCCAGAGAGGCCGAGGGTGACGGTGAGCGGGTCGTGGATGTCCGCGACCGGGATGAAGCGGATGGTCATGCGGGGGCTCCTGCCATGTTGTCGGGGGCCTGCCAGCGGCGCGCGGCCTCGAGGGTGTCGCGGCCGATCCGGTCGCGGGCGGTGTGGAACTGGCTCTCGCGCTCCAGCCAGCGGGCGGTGTAGTGGTCGGGGAGCCGGATCTGGTGGATCCCGCCCTCGTATCCGGGCCAGCTCCCGTTCTCCACGCAGGCGCGCCAGAGCTGCCGGGCCTCGCGGGCCTGCCGGGCGCCGATCTCCAGCGCCTCGCCCGCGAGCAGGGCGATGGCGACCTCGTGCGGCGGCTCCTTCTCCTGGAAGACGAAGACGAAGGCCCGGGTCTCGCCGGTGGCGGCGCGCCAGGTGTCGAGGTAATGGGCCGCCTGCAGGTCGTAGCCGTAGGTCATGACCGTGCGCTCGATGGCGGCGGGGTTCGCGTCGGTGGTGGTCTTGAAGTCCACCAGCACCGGCCCGAGGCGGCCCAGCGGGCGCTCCGGCGCGTTGTCGGCCATGCAGCGGCACCAGGCGCCGTCGATCTGCGCCAGTGCCGTGAGCTCGCTCCGCTCCGGCTCCAGCGCGATGCCCGCCTCCTGCAGCCGGGCGCGGCAGAGCGTGGCCATGGTCTCGATCTGGGCGGCGACGTCGCTCTTGATGGGGGTCAGGCCCCGGGCGCGGGCCTCGGCCACGAAGTCCTTCGCCGCCTTCGTGCTGATCGCACCGCGCGCGTCGAGGAGTTCATCCGGGATTACGGCATAGTCCGCGCCGGCCCCGAGCAGCGCCCGGTGTGCCGCGCGGCCGATGTCGAAGTGGGCCTTCTCCACCGGCTGCCAGTCCGGGTTCAGCCGCGGGCTCGCATGCCAGGCATGGGCGGGGCTGCGGCGCAGCAGCAGCCGCGCCAGCGTGCTGGAAAGCGAGGGCGCCGGCGCCGGGTCGCGGTGATAGGCCTCGGCCTCGAGGCGGTGCAGGCCCGGGGTCATGAACGGCCTCCACGGGCCAGCGCATCCGTCAGGGTGCGCTCTGCCAGATCGATCCGCTCGGCGATGGCGTCGAGGCGCCAGTCGGCGGCGGGGTCGCGGGCCAACGCCCGGGCGAAGCGCTGCGCCGAGCGGATTTCGGACAGCGCGCCATGGATCGCGACTTCCAGCCGGCCGGCGCGCGCCTCGGCGGCCATGAGTTCGGCCACGCTCATCACAGGCTCCGCGCGCTGAGGGTCAGGAGCCGCTCGGCCGCCTGATGGCGGCGTTCCTCTTCGTCCACCGCATCCTGCGCCGCGGTTTCCGCGGCCTCGATCTCCGGCAGCGCCTCGTCGAGGGCGCCGAGGATATCGGCCAATTCCTGGCCGTCGCGGAACTGCAGAAGCGGCCTGCCGTCGCGGTCCAGCGTCCAGCCGGTGTCCGGGCTGCCGCTCAGGCGGATGGGTGCGTCGGTCATGATCTGTCCCCCTGATGCCGGGGGCAGATTAGGTTATATCCTAAGTTCGCGCAAGTCGCGTGCTAGGATTTTTCCTTCTTGCCATATCACCCCAAAGTTGAAAGATAGCCTCTTCAGTATCGCTTGGGTGGCATTCTGGGGGTTGGGATGCTGGACGTCGAGTTCGCCCGAACGCTGCAGCGCCTGTCCTATCGGGACAAGCTGACGCTGTTGCAGACCCTCATCGACTGGGGGTTTGCGACAGGAGGGCCTGTGCCAGTGCAAGCAGATCCCGCCGCCGCTCGAGCGGCATCCTGGCAAAGACCTGCAGGATCTCCTGGTCGAGCTCAGCCTCCTCCTCCGGCACGAAAAGTGCAATCAGAGGAACACCTAAACCCTGCTCGGCGATCTTGCGGAGCGTGTCGAGCCGGGGGTTCTTGCTCTTGCCGCTGACGATGTCGTAGACGCTGGTCGGCCCGGTGCCCGCCCGGCGCGCCACTTCTGCACAATTGGTCTTCTGCCGCTCCATCGCTGCGGCGATGTTCGCGGCCACGAGGGTCATCGTCGGGTCTCGGTCCATGTGTCGGCTATATCCTACAGCGTGACGCAGCGCCATTCCGATTTTTCCCGACGCGTCTTGCCTGATCTTAGGTTTTATCCTATCGTTCGGGCATGCGGCGCTCCGATCCCATAGCCCACCCCGACCTGGTCGCCGAGATCGAGGCCTTCGCGGCCCGCACCGGCCTTGCGCGCTCGCGCATCGGCCGCGAGGCGCTCGGGGATCCCTCCTTCGTGGCCGACCTCCATGCCGGGCGCCAGTGCCTGCCCCGCACCATCACGCGGCTGCGCGACTGGATGGCGCAGCGGGACTTGGACGCGCGGCGGAGGGGGCCGTGACGTGGGCCTTCTACAACGAGAACGACCCCTATCCGGCGGCCTGGCTGCGCGCGCTGATCGCGGCGGGGCTGGTGATGCGGGGGACCGTCGATGAGCGGTCGGTGGCCGAGCTGCGTCCAGCCGACCTTGCCGGGGCTGGACGCGCCCATTTCTTCGCCGGCATCGCCGGATGGGACCTTGCCCTGCGGCTCGCCGGTTGGCCGGACGGGCGCGAGGTCTGGACCGGCTCCTGCCCCTGCCAGCCCTTCTCCGGCGCCGGACGGCGGCGGGGCTTTGCCGACGACCGGCATCTCTGGCCGGTCTGGTTCCGCCTCATCGACGCCTGCCGGCCGGCTGTCGTCCTGGGCGAGCAGGTGGCCAGCCCCGACGGCCTGCGCTGGCTCGACGCTGTATGCGCTGACCTGGAAGCTGCGGGCTACGCCTGCCGGGCGGCCGATCTCTGCGCTGCGGGCGTCGGGGCGCCGCACATCCGCCAGCGGCTGTGGTGGCGCGCGGACCGGCTGGGCGACGGCCTCGGCGCGGGACTGGAAGGACACGCCCGGCATGGCGACGGCGCGGCCGGACGGCCGGTCGCGGCTGGACCAGCTGCCGCGGCAGGCGGCGCTGGCGGGCTGGCCGACCCCGACCGCGACGGACAATGGCACCGGCGAGGAGCCGGGGGCGAAGCTGGCACGCGGCATGAAGCCCGGGCTGAACCCGGCCGATGCGGCGCGGCTGGCGGGCTGGCCCACGCCGATGGCGGGCACCGCGTCGCGGGCGGGCTGCAATGCAGCGGGCAACACGGATTCCAGCCGGCGGACGGCGGCGCTCTGCGGGGCAGAGATCGCGGGCCATGGGTTGGCGCTGCCGCCGGACTGGACGGGCCCGGCGCGCCTCACGGCGGATGGGGAGATGCGGACTGGCTCTTCTGCCGGGATGGCCGCTGGCGGCCGGTTGAACCCGGCACATTCCCGCTGGTTGATGGGTTTTCCGCCAGATTGGGACGCCTGCGCGCCTATGGAAACGCGATCGTCCCGCAGGTTGCCGCCGCCTTCATCCGCATGACCGAGGAGGGCGCGGGGTGAGCGGGGATCCGGGCCGGACGCGGCATCTGATCGGGGTGATCCTCGCCACCGGCTCGCTGGCCGAGCTGGACGGCGTGCGTGCGCAGCTGGGCGATCAGGGCGAGCTCACCGGCGAGGTTTCCCGGGCGATGCAGCGGCGCGTCGATGAACTCGCGCGCCGCGAGGGGATTTCGGCGGCGCGGTGGTGGCGCCGCAGACCGGCAAGGGAGGATCGGCGATGATCGAGGATGGGCATGGCGCCACGAGCGGCGGGGAGCTCGCGCTGTTCGCCGGGGCAGAGGCCGCCCCGCCTCGCCCCCTGCGGGAGAGCCCGCAGGACGCCGCGGTGCGGGCGAAGGTCGAGTCCGCGGCCGCCGGCGAGCTCCGCCAGTTTGTCGCGCAATGGGAGGCGCTGGAGGCCGAGCGGCGCGATCTGGCCCGGCAACAGGGCGAGGTGATGGCCGAGGCCAAGGCCCGCGGCTACAGCACCAGGGCCCTGCGCGAGGTGATCCGGCTGCGCCGGATGCGGCCCGAGGAACGGGCCGAGTTCGAGGCGGTGGTGGAGATGTACCGCGCCGCGCTGGAGCTCTGACCATGCGGCTCCTCGGCATCGACCCCGGCCGGCGCGGCGCCATCGCGGCGCTGGCGCGCGGCGACTGTGGCGGCTGGCGGGTGAGCACGCAGGACCTGCCCGCCTCGGTGGCGGAGTTGCAGGACCTCCTGCCCACGCTCACGCCTGTGGCCTTCGCCGTCCTCGAGAAGCCCTTCTACCCGCCCGGGATCGGCATCCGCTCCGCCACCGTGATCGCCGAGGCCTATGGCGCCCTCACCGCCAGCCTCTTCGCCGCCGGGATCCCGGTGCGGGAGGTCCGGCCCGTGGACTGGAAACGCGCGCTGAACGTCCCGCGCGACAAGGCCGGCGCCCGCCAGCAGGCCTCGATGCTGTTCCCGCTCGACGCCGAGCAGTGGACCCGGGCGAAGGAAGACGGCCGCGCCGAGGCCGCCCTGATCGCCTGGTTCGGCATGCGCTGGGTGTGATCCCATGATCGCGGCGCCCCGGATCCCCGATCAGGCTGCGCAGGACGCGGCCGAGGCCCTCTGCGCCTACCTGCCCGCGCTGGTGTGCGACGGCGGCGTGTCCGACTGGGAGCGCCGCTTCTGCGCCTCCCTCATCGCCCGCCGCCGCCGCTTCCCGGGCCGACCTCTGTCGCCCCGGCAGGTCGCCGCGCTGCGCCGCATCGTCCGGAGCTTCCAGGACCGGGTGATGCGGGAGCCGCCGGCATCGCCGGTGTCCGCGCCATGAGCGTCCGGGTGATGTCCCGCGTCTGGGAGGCCGGCCCGTCCGACACGGGGGCCTGCTTCGTGCTGCTGGCGCTGGCCGATCATGCCGACGACGAGGGGCACTGCTGGCCGAGCCTCGAGACGCTCGCGCGGCGGGTGCGGATGACGGATCGCGGGGTTCGCGCCATCCTCCGCCGCCTCGAGTCCGAGGGCTGGATCGAGGTCCAGATCGGCGCCGGACCGCGCGGCTGCAACCTCTATCGCGTGGTCACGGACCCGGAAGCACATTCCCCCCGGAACGACGTTCCCCCCGGAAGCTCGTTCCGCCGGACCCGGAACGACGTTCCGTGCACCCCGGAACCACGTTCCCCCGAACCATCATTGAACCATCAGGAACCGTCAGAGGAACTCCCTTGCGGGAGTTCCCGCGCACGCGCGCGCACGCGGCGCCGACCGGAACTGCCGCTTCCGGAGGAGTGGGCGCCGTCGGACCGCAACCGGGCGGATGCCCGCGACCGCAACCTGTCAGATGAGGAGATCAGCCGTGAAGCCGCGCGATTCCGCGATTACCACCTTGCCCGAGGTTCGCTCTATCGGAACTGGGACGCCGCCTGGCGCGGCTGGCTCGACCGGCGGGAGCAGTTCGGCCCTCGCTCCTTGGCTGGCGGCGCGCCACCCGGAGGAGGTGGACCGCGCAGCAGTCTCGCGAGCATCGTCCTGCGGCGTCAGCTTGCACGTGGACCATGACTACCGCTTCCCGCGGGACGAGCAGGGCCGCTCGCTGGGCGTGGTGACGGTCGTGCGCGGCTGCCGGGTGGAGGGCAGCCCCGAGGCCCGCGCGGCGGCGCTGCGCGATCTGCGCCGGCTGCTGGAGCCGGCCACCGTCGTGCAACTGGAGCACTGGCTGGCGGAGCTGTCGGTGATCGTGGCGCGCCGGCCCGACGACGAGGCCGGCGAGACACTGCGGGTCGCCGCCTATGTCCGGCGCCTGCAGGGCTTTCCCGCCGACGTGGCCCGGGCTGCCCTGCTCGAGCATCGCTGGCGGTTCTGGCCGTCCTGGGCGGAGCTCGAGGAGGTCTGCCGCCGGCTCGGAGCCCCGCGGCGGGCGATGATCGCGGCGCTCGAGCGCGGGGACGAAGCCGACGCGCCGGAACGCCGCGAGCGGGCGAGCCCCGGGCGTATCGCCGAGATCATCCGCGAGGTCTGGGGCGAGGAGCGGCGGCCATGAGGCGGGCCCGGCGTCTCGATCTGGTCGAGGCCTTCGCCGGCACGGCGGTGGGCTTCGCGCTGTCCTGGGCGCTGACCGTCTGGGCGCTGCCGTGGTGGGGGCTGGCGCCCTCGGCGGTGGATGCGCTCGGCATCACCGCGCTGTTCACGGCCGCCTCGGTGGCCCGCGGCTATGCCGTGCGGCGGGTGTTCCGGCGCCTCGAGGGGCTGGCCCTGCGCCGCCGGGGAGGCTGCGATGCGTGAGCCGTCCACGCCCTGGCGGATCGGGGACGCGGCGCCGCCGGCCGCGATCACGCCGCTGCAGCTCGGGGTGGAGGAGCCGGTGTGGTTCGGCTTCCAGACCCCGCCGCTGGCCGAGCTCCGGGCGCAGGCCTGGCTCGCCCGGCGGGGCGTGGAGGCCTGGTTCCCGACCGAGACCGCCTGGCGCCGGCTCGCCCGCGGGCCGCGGCGCAAGGTCAGCTTCGAGCGGCCGGTGGTCCCCCGCTACGTCTTCGCCCGCTTCACCGGCGCGCCGCAGTGGCCGGCGCTGCGCGAGTGCCGCTGGCTGACTCGCGTGATCGGCACAGGCGGCCTGCCGATGCCGATGTCGGACGCGGTGATGGCGCGCATGGCGGAAGTGCCGGGACGGCTGCGCGCGCTGCGGCGCAAGGCCGAGGAGGCCCGCACCGTCCGACCGGGCGACCGGGTGCGGATCCGCGACGGCGCCATGGCCGGCTGGGTGGTCGAGGTCACGGACGTCCACCGCGGCCTCGCCCGCTTCGTCGTGCCGCTGCTGGGCGCAGCCGGCGCGGCGATCCCGGTGGACCGCCTCGACAAGGAAGGGCTTGATCGGTGATTCGCGTTGTGCGATTCTCCGGCCAATCGCGGTCAGTAAGCGCCCCGGCGCCGAACCTCTCGCGGGAGCGATCCCCGGCCCGAGGACGAAGTAGGGCACGCGGATCCGACTGCGCCAGCCGTGGCGCAATCCCACACCCCCCCTGCCGCGGGTCCTCCCGGGCGCCGCGCGTATGCGGGGGGCGGAGGCGCGGACCTTCGCCAGCGTCAGCGTGAAAATCGGGGTGCGCAGGTGCGCGGGTGCGCACTGCGGGTGCGCGCCCCAGACGGCGCGAGCGCGGGTGCGCAGCGGAGGGCACGGCCATGCCGTTGATGACGCCGGCGGAGATCCTTGACGGCGCGGGGCCGATCCGTCAGCCGGCCGCTGCCCTCGTGGCGCAATGGGTCGCGGCGATCCCCTCGGTGGGCTTCGGCCAGCCCGTGGTGATCGGCCGGGACGGCCGGGTGATCGGCGGGCTGGCGCGGGTGCTGGCGGCGCAGGAGCTCGGGCTGGCGCGGGTGCCGGTGGTGCGGCTCGGCGCGCCCCGGGGACCGAAGCGGAACGCCTCGCGGGCACGGCCGGTCGGGTTCGACCCGAAGGCCGGCGGGCTCGGGGTGCTGGGTTCGCTGGTCTGGCGCCCGGCGGTCTATTCGCGCCACGAGGTCGCCTGGGTCTCGGCCCGCGCCTGGCGGGACACGTCGAAGGCCGAGGATCTGGCGGCGCTGAAGGCGGCGAAGGCTGCCCGCGATCCGGCGGTGCTGGAGGCAGCGGCTGCGGAACTGGCGACCGTGCTGCGCCGGCTGCGCGGCGACTGGTCGGACCACGCAGTGACACCGGTGCCCTGCGGCCATTCCGGAACGGGCGACTGCTTCGGCAAGCGGCTGGCGCAGCAGGTCGCAGAGACGCTCGGCACGGAGTTCGTGGAGCTCTGGGCGGACCGGCCGCTGGCGGGCGTCTCGCATCCGGCACGGAACGCGCGACTGCCGGAGCTGGTGTGGGCGGCCGAGCCGGCCGGTCCGATCCTGATCGTGGACGATGTGGCCAGCACTGGGGCGCACCTGGAGCAGGCGCTCATGGCGGTGCGGGGCGCCGGCCAGCCGGCGATGGGCGCGGCGTGGATCTCGGGGGACGTGCGGTGAGCGAGGCCGGTCTGCAGATCGAGATGATGCCGGTCGCGACGCTCGCGCCCTTCGCCCGCAACGCCCGGACGCATCCGGAGTGGCAGGTGGCGCAGATCGCCGCCTCGATCGTGGAGTTCGGCTTCACCAACCCGATCCTCGTGGGCTCGGACCGGACCATCATCGCCGGGCATGGCCGGCTGATGGCGGCGCAGCGGCTGGGGCTCGAGGCCGTCCCGGTCATCGTGCTGGGGCATCTGTCGGAGGCGCAGCGGCGGGCGCTGGTCATCGCCGACAACCGCATCGCCGAGAATGCCGGCTGGGACGAGGCGCTGCTGGCCGAGGAGCTGCGCGCGCTGCAGGGCGAGGCCTTCGACCTCGACCTGCTGGGCTTCACCGAGGACCAGCTGTCGGACCTCCTCGGCGGCGCGGAGCTGGACGATACCCCGCCCACGCTGGGCGATCCCGACTTCGTGCCGGAGGCCGAGCCGGTCCCGGTCACCCAGCCCGGCATGGTCTGGGAACTCGGGCGGCACCGGCTGATCTGCGGCGACAGCACGGAGGCGGCGGTGCTGGGGCGGCTCTGCGATGGACGGCAGGTGCAGGCGTGCTGGACCGACCCGCCCTACAACGTCAACTACGAGGGCACCGCGGGCAGGATCGCGAACGACAACATGGCCGCGGGCGAGTTCCGGGCCTTCCTGCGGGCCGCCTTCGGTGCGGCCTTCGGGGTGATGGCCCCGGGCGCGCCGATCTACGTCGCCCATGCCGACACCGAGGGGCTCGCCTTCCGCGCGGCGTTCCGCGACGCGGGGTTCAAGCTCTCGGGCTGCCTGGCCTGGGTGAAGCCCTCGCTGGTGCTCGGCCGGTCGGACTATCAGTGGCGGCACGAGCCGATCCTCTACGGCTGGAAGCCCGGCGCGGCGCATCCGTGGTTCGGCGGCCGCACCCAGACCACCGTGATCGAGGACACCGGCGCCAGGCTCCGCGCCATGCCGGACGGCACCGTCCAGGTGGATGTCGGCGACCAGACCGTGGTGATCACCGGCCAGGGCCTCGCGCTGGAGGCCGTCGAGGGCTCGGTCCTGCGCATCGACAAGCCCTCGCGCAACGCCGAACACCCCACCATGAAGCCCGTGGCGCTGATCCTGCGCATGCTGGAGAACTCCACCCGCCCGGGCGACGTGGTCCTCGACCCCTTCGGCGGCTCCGGCTCCACCCTGATCGCCTGCGAGAAGGCCGGCCGGGCCGCGCGCCTGGTGGAGCTCGACCCGCGCTTCTGCGACGTGATCGTGGAGCGCTGGCAGACCTTCACCGGCGGCGGCCGGGCCACGCTCGAGGGCGATGGTCGCAGCTTCGCCGAGCTCCGCGCCGCACGGCAGGCCGCATGAAACCGCCGCCCCCCTCCAAGCGCCCCCGGGCGCTGCGCTACGCCACCGGCCGGACGCTGCGGGTTGTCAACCGCACCGACACCGCGGCCGAGGTGATCGGCCCGCTCACCCCGGGCGTGCGCGTCACCGGCCTGACCGCCGGCCAGTTCTCGGCCATCGACGCCATGGAGCACATGGTCGACCAGCTGGGCCCCGGCTGCGCGGTGCGCATCTCGACCTGGACCTCCGGCCTCTACGACGTCCGCCGCGCCGCCGGGATCCGGATCGAGGGCCGGATCGCGGACATCCGCATGCTCCTCGACCGCGGCACCTTCGAGAAGTCGCCCAAATACGCCGGCCCGCTGATCGAGGCCCTCGGGGTCGAGGCGTTCCGCTGCCTCTCCGTCCACGCGAAGGTCATCATCGTCTCCGGCGCCCGCAGCGCCGCGGTGATGCGATCCTCCATGAACCTCAACAAGAACCTCCGGACGGAGCAGTTCGACATCGACGTCTGCCCGGAGGTCGCGGGCTTCTACACAGAGTGGTTCGACCTGCTCTGGGACGAGGCGGGCAGATCCCAGGACAACCGCGCGATAATCTCCGCGGTCTATGACCGGTTCCGGTCGAGGCCGGCGGAAGCTCCGGAGACGCCGAAGCGGGAGCGGCGTCCGGCATCGCGGATGCCGCGGCGTTCCGGCATGTGCTTCAGCGCCGCGGACCTCGCCGGGCTTCTATAGGAGGCAAGGTTACCGAGAGGCTCTCGTCGACGCGCCTGCTGCCTCGAATCGGAACAGCCCTTTTGTCGCCCCCGGCACCACGGAAGGAGAACTGGGCGTCAGCTTTGCGGGACCTTGCGGACGTTCGCCGCGCCCATCCATGACCCTTGGCGGTGGCAGCATGACCGACCTGGAGGCCGGAAAGCGGAAGTTCGCGACTGCGCGAAGGACGGAAGCGCCAGCGTCAGGCTGAGGGCGGATGCGAGAAGGCCGGCATGCTTCATGGGTGAACTTCTTTCCACCAGGTCATTGTTTGGGTGGATCGGATCAGTTCGTGGGGAAGGACAGCGACAAGAGCGAAATGCCTCGCCCCGGGCTGCGCCGTTGGTACCCGGAGTGGAGCGGAAGTTTGGCGCAGACCGGTGACGCTCCAGAGCCTCAGTGCGGGTTGTCCGGCGACATGAACTTGAAGAGCTCGGCCGGCTGATAGTTCGCGGTCTGGTCCCCTGCGAGATCGGGGTTGCCGTCGAGCTGCAGCTTGCGGGGCCCGGACCCCTCGCTGAAGTCGAGCCTGGCGAGGTTCGTCCAGATGATGCTCGGGCTGTTGGTGTCCTGAAAATAGTAGACCCTGTTCTTCTGGTCCGAGACCGTCAGCCAGAGCGTGTCGGCGATGTTGGGCTGGCCCGGAATCTTGATGCCAATGGGCACGCTGACATTGCGCATCACGCTGAACACGGTCGCCACCGCGCGCCGCGGATCGCCCGTCTGGGTGGCCTCGTTGATGTAATAGGACATGCGGACGAAACGGTCCGAGGCCCGGTTCGTACCCGGAAGCATGACCGACCCGCCGATGGTCTTCCAGTAGGCCGCCAGCGCAAGCTGCTGGTCGTATGTGGGCGAGTTGGTCATGATCTGGTAGTCGCGGCTGTGGTAGATGACCAGCTTGCCGCCGATGTACTGGAAGATCGCGGAATCGCCCGAGGCATCCGAGATCGACAGGTGCACGGTCCCGGCCTCGCCCGTTGGGGCATTGACCGTGACCATTCGGAACTCCTCCTTGCGCAATGCCTCGACTGCTTCTGCCACGGTCGCGTAGTTGTCGAGCACGTATTGCGCCCAGGCCGAGATCGGCAGCGTGGGGCGGGCATCGTCGGCCGCCTGTGGCGGATACTCGGATTCGGCGAGATAGAGCATGTTGGCGACGAGCCCCGCCTCGTTCATGCCGTCCGCCGACACGCCCTCGAAGATGGTGGTCACGACGCTGCCGTATTTCGACGTCCAGACGAGCGGGGTCGCGGTGTTGCTGTTGCGCTCGAGCCCACGCGGGTAGAGCCACATGTTGGTATCGATGTCCGACACCATCCAGTCCATCGTGCGGCCGGTGACGGTCTGGCCTTCCTCGCCGAAATAGACGGCGCGCGAACAGGCATCGGCCACGTGGGGCGCCGCCATCGCCATCGAAAGCACGGCGCTGATGCCGATCTTCAAGGTCCGTTTCATGTGTCTCGCTCCAGTTGGTCCACGCGCGCATCTGACACCGTCCGGACCGACCGATGTTGCGCGAAGTGACAATCTCGGCACAATTGATCGTCTACCGAAGACCGATGCCCGGGCAGAACATGACTCGCAGTCAGATCACCGACCTCGACGCCGTATTCTCGGCCCGTGGCTGGCTGTCCGAGCATCCGGCGTCGTTCCGGGGACGGCTCATCAGGAACGGCGTCCCCCTCGAGGTTCGGGCGGGAACTTTCGTTTTCCGCAGGGACGACGCGTCCGATGGCCTCTATGGCATCGTGTCCGGTTCGATCGGCGTCGAGGGCGGGCACCGACGCCAGTCCCCGCTTCTGGGTCATGTCTTCCGCCGAGGCGAGTGGTTCGGGATCAAGGCGGTGCTTCACGGCGGCCCGCGCGAGCTGACCTACCGGGCCTTGGAGCCCACCGGGCTGCTCTACCTGTCGCGCACCCGGCTCGTGCCGATGATGCAGGCGGATGCCGATGTCGCGGTGCGGGTGGGGCAGCTTGCCGAAATCGGAAACCGCCTCGGCTCATGGATCGCGCGGGACCTCCTGACGCCGGATGCGGGCAGACGCCTCGCGGCTGTGCTGTTCCGGGTCCTGGGAGCCGGAGAAGTGGAGACGGACCACCCCGAGGGCTTCTGGCTCACCCACCGCCAACTGGCCGAGATGTCCAACCTCTCGCGCCATCACGTCGGACGCAAGCTGGCGGCGTTCGAGGCGGCCGGCTGGATCGCCTGCGGATACAACCGGATCAGGCTGCTCGACTCCGAAGGGCTCACGGCCTTCGCTTATGGTGATGACGAAGACTGACCGGATCGGTTGAATTAGGATCAACCGGCCGCTCTTGCCCGCTCGAGGTGCCCCCTCGCCGGAGAGGCCTTGAATGTCCGCTTTGGGCCAAACACGATGCTGCACCCGCGAAGGCACCTCCCATGCTGCGGCCTGCCTGAATGTCGCTGATGGGCTCGAAGCCGACAGCGAAGCCATCCAAGGCTCATGAATGCTCGACCGGCTGCAGCGAAGCAAGGGCGGAGCTGCAAAGTCACCCCATCAGCTCCTCCTCGGTGACCCTGCGCGCCGCGGCGTGCATGTCGACGTGGAGGGCGCCGTGTTTGAAGATGGCGGCGCCGTCGGCCATGCGGGCGAGCTCGTCGGGGGTGTAGAACTCGTCGAGTTCGGCGGGGGTGAGGGTGAGGACGCGCTCGTCGTCTACGGGATCGGTGATCAGGAAGTGGCGCCAGGTCATCGCGGGGATCCGTGTGGGGCCCCGGCCGGAGCAGGGGCAGAGGGTTTCAGGCGAGTTCGGCCTCGAGGTCGCTGGGCTCGCCTTCGAGGAGGCACGCGGCCTCGATCATGGCGCGGAGCATGAGATCCTGCGCGGCGGCCTCGGCCTCGGGCTGCAGCCAGGTGCGGGCGTGGTGAAGGAGGTCCTCGAGCCGGAGCATGTCGCGCGCGACGAGGGCCTCGGCGGCGGCGGCGATCAGTTCGGCGGTGGTGCTGGGCATGGTCATGGCGGGGGCCTTTCGGGCGGGTCCGGGGGGTGGCGGGGGTGCCTCTCCCTTCACGGACATCATCGCAGGATAGTCGTGTTCCAGCAAGCAGAACCGGCATAATATCGAATTATTACAATGCTCTAGTCGCACCGCGGCAGGGCTGGGCGGCGGGTGGATGGGGCTTTCGCGGAGGGCTTACGCGCGGCACCGGGGATGTGCGGAGAGCGCGGTGCGCAAGGCGCTGGCCTCGGGCCGGATCGGGCTGGAGCCGGACGGCACCATCGACCCGGTGAAGGCGGACGCGGCCTGGGCGCTGCAGACGGACCCGGCCCTGCAGCGGCCGGCGCCGGCACCGCCCCCGCCGCGGCCGGTGCCGCGGGCGGCGCTGGAGGCGGTGGAGGAGGCGGCGGCCGAGGCGCCGGGGGGCGGCGGCGGCGAGGTCTCGTTCCTGCGCGCGCGCATGGCGAACGAGGTGCTGAAGGCGCAGACCCAACGGGTGCGCCTGGGCAGGATGAAGGGCGAGCTCGTGGACCGGGCGCGGGCGACGGAGTTGGTGTTCAGCCTCGCCCGGCGCGAGCGGGATGCCTGGATCGCCTGGCCGGCGCGGGTGGCGGCGAACATGGCCGCGGAGCTCGGGGTCGATCCGCATGCCATGGAGCAGGTGCTGGACCGGTATCTGCGCGCGCACCTCGCCGAGCTGGCCGAGGTGAAGGTCGAGTTGCGATAGCGAAGGAGGGATGCGCCATGCGGATGGTGGAGGGCGCGCGCGGGGCGCTGCGCTGGTACTCGGTGCAGGCGATGGCGGCGGCGCTGGCGGTGCAGGCGGCCTGGACGGCGCTGCCGCCGGATCTGGCGGCGCGGGTGCCGGATTGGGTGGCGAGCGCGGTCACGGGGGCGGTGCTGATGCTGGGGATCCTCGGCCGACTGGTCGATCAGGGCGGGCGCTGACCGCAGCCATGGCGGAGGAGTTTGAGGGGTCCGACGCGATCCGGGCGGCCTGGCTCGGGGGGCTCGCCCCGGACCCGGCGCAGACGGTGAGCCGCTGGGCGGATCGGCACCGGATCCTGTCCTCGCGCGGCGCCTCGGAGGCGGGGCCATACCGGACGGCGCGGACCCCGTACCTGCGGGAGATCATGGATGCGCTGTCGCCCATGCATCCGGCGCGGCGGGTGGTGTTCATGAAGGCCGCGCAGGTGGGCGCCACCGAGGCCGGCAACAACTGGATCGGCTATGTGATGCACCGGGCGCCGGGCCCGTTCCTCGCCGTGCAGCCGACCACGGACCTCGCGAAGCGGCTGTCGCAGCAGCGGATCGAGCCGCTGATCGAGGACAGCTCGGCGCTGCGGGCGCTGGTCGCGCCGGCGCGGTCGCGGGACTCCGGCAACACGCTTCTGGCGAAGCGCTTTCCCGGCGGGCAGTTCGTGCTGACCGGGGCGAACAGCGCGGTCGGCCTGCGCTCCATGCCGGTGCGCTGGCTGTTCCTCGACGAGGTCGACGGCTACCCGGGCGATGTCGACGGCGAGGGCGATCCTGTGGGGCTGGCCGAGGCGCGGACCATCTCCTTCGGCCACCGGGCGAAGATCTTCGTCGTTTCCACCCCGACGGTGCGGGGCGCGAGCCGGATCGAGCGGGAGTTCGAGGCCTCCGATCAGCGCCGCTATCATGTCCCATGTCCGCACTGCGGGCATCTGCAATGGCTCCAGTTCGAGCGGCTGCGCTGGCCGAAGGGCCGCCCGGCCGAGGCGCGATATCACTGCGAGGGCTGCGAGCGGCCGATCGAGGAGCGGCACAAGCCCTGGTTCATGGCCGAGGCGAACGGCGCGCGCTGGATCGCCACGGCGCCCCCCGATGTGGCGGCAGCCGCGGCCGAGGCGGGCACGGTCGGCTACCACATCTCTGGCCTCTATTCGCCGCTGGGGATGCTGTCCTGGCCGCGCATCGCCCGGGCCTGGGAGGCGGCGCAGGGCAACGACGCGGCGCTGAAGACCGTGAAGAACACCATTCTGGGCGAGGTCTGGCAGGAGAGCGGCGAGGCGCCGGACTGGGAGCGGCTCTACGAGCGGCGCGAGCGCTGGGAGCTGGGCACGGCGCCCGCGGGCGCGCTGTTCCTGACCGCCGGCGCCGATGTCCAGCGCGACCGGATCGAGGTCGATGTCTGGGGCTGGGGCCGCGGGCTGCAGTCCTGGCTCGTGGACCACATCGTGCTGGAGGGCGACACCGCCGGGGCCGAGGTCTGGGCGGCGCTGACCGCGCTCCTCGACCGGACCTGGCCGCATGCTTCGGGCCGGCGCATGGGGCTGGCTCGGCTGGCGGTCGACACCGGCGACGGCCTTACCACGCAGGCGGTCTATGCCTGGGCCCGGCGGCAGGGCCGGGACCGGGTGATGGCGGTGAAGGGCCGCGGCGGCTTCGACCGGGCAAGCCCGGTGGACGGCCCGTCCTGGGTCGACATCACCGAGGGCGGCCGCAAGATCCGGCGCGGCCTGCTGTCAATCAGCATTGAATCGGGACCCCGTATAGGCGTCCAAAAGGGACCCCCCTGTTTGGTGTGCTGAACGCGGCTGTCGCCGCATCGCCGAGCCGGAGGCGAGGCGGTGGGGCGACAGCCGCGT
>Ga0213835_100578_pt1 | contig 32029 bp, 27 predicted proteins | sample SWPATP01_FD_160576 | JGI IMG/M metagenome (GOLD analysis project Ga0213835, IMG submission 160576) | Coastal seawater microbial communities from Marineland, Florida, United States - SWPA TP0 #1 | ecosystem: Environmental > Aquatic > Marine > Coastal | place: USA: Florida | collected 2016-08-05 | reverse complement strand
CGCCCTCCCTACAGCCCGCAGGAAGGACAAAGGTGGACGACTTTTACGCCGCCCGCAGCGGGCCTACCCCGCCGCTACCGTGGACGAATTTTGCACCGCCGTTCTCATGATCGATTGGGGACTGCGGAACCGCGCTGTCCGGAGGCGCCGATGAGCACCCTGCGAGGGTCCGGGCCGCGCCCGTTCCGGCGCCAGGACGCTGCCGCACGACATGGCAGCGCCTGGGGCCGCCCCGCGCCCGGCGGCCACAGGATCGCCCACCGGCATGGAGGCACCATCTCCGGGGACGGGGCTCCGGTGAACCCCCAAGGCTCCTGCCGGGAAGGCGGCACCGTCCGGGTCCGGCCCGACCATCCCGAGAACCTGCCGCCCGCGCAGTGGCGCGAGGACACCGACCGGCTGCGTCTGGCCGTCGTCGCCGCCGCCTATCGTGCCCGGGTCGAGCGGGCCATCGTCGAGCGGGACGAAGAGGCCGGTGCCGAAGCGCATGCCTGCCTGATCAGTGCGGAGTGGCGGCTCCGGCAGGCCGAGCGGCGGCGCCATGGCTGAGTTCTTCAAGCTGAGCATCGCCGACTGGAATGTCGGGACCGACGGCCTCACGCTGGAGCAGGAGGCGGCCTTGCTGCGCGTGGTCAACGCGATCCTGCTCTACGAAAAGCCGATCCCGCACAATCTGCGCGTCCTCGGGGGGCTGTGGCGCTGCAACGAGCGCAAGGCGAAACGGCTGCTGGCCGAGCTGGTCGCGGCCGGGAAGCTGACCATCGAGGACGGCAGGATCGGCAATCGACGCGCGCTGAATGAGGCATCGACCCTTCGTCGAGCACGGCTCGACGCCAGGTCCACGGGGCGTCGAGGCGGGCTCGAAAGCGGAAAGTTGCGCCGCAAGGCATTGGAATACAAGGAACCGCCTCTGCCGACCCTCGAACCAGAGAAGAGGAGAGAAGAGAAGAGTTCGGTAGATACTGACGTATCTACCGGCGCTGACGCGCCGCCCGATCCTGCGAGGGTGATGTTCGATGCCGGCGTGCACCTGCTTGGCCAGAGCGGCTTCACCGAGGCGAAGGCCCGGGCGCTGATCGGCAAGTGGCGGAAACAGCACGGCACCGAAGCCGTCATCGAGGCCCTCGGACGGGCCCGGCGCGAGGGCGCGGTCGATCCCGTGTCCTTCATCGAGGGCGCCCTGCGCTTCAGCCGCAAGGCCAGCGCCGACCGCCCGCCCGAGATCGGCGACCAGCGGCGTCGTGCCGATGGCACGGTGGTGGAATGGTCGGGCGCCGTTGGCGGCTGGATCGAGGTCCGGGAGTGATCCATGCCGACGACGTCCGAGATCCTGCGCCGGCACGGCATCGCCGTGCGCCGGGGCAGCGGGACCGAGCGGACGACCTGCCCGCGGTGCAGCCACGAGCGGCGCAAGAAGCACGACCCATGCCTCAGCGTGACGTTCAAGCCGGACGGCGTGGTCTGGCACTGCTGGCACTGCGGCTGGAGCGGAGGGGAGCCCCATGACCGAGCGGACGGACGTGATGGCCTGGCTGCGCGAGCTGCGCCGGCTGGACGCCGAGCTCTTGGAGGCGATGGGCGTCAGGGCCGTGCGGCACCCGCGGCTGGGCGACGCCGTTGCCTTTCCATACCGCCGCCGCGGTGAGGTCTATGCAGCCAAGATCCGCACCATCGACAAGCGCTTTTGCGCGACCGCCGGCGTCTCGCGCGGGCTCTACAACGAGGACGACCTGCGCCGCCTCGAGGCGCTGCCGATCGTCATCGCCGAGGGCGAGATCGACGCGCTGAGCTGCATGCAGGCGGGCTTCGAGCGCGCCGTCAGCGTCCCCGACGGCTGGACCGCCGAGGGCAACAAGACCGACGCGCTGCTGGCCGCCGAACCCGACCTGCGCCGCTCGCCCTTCGTCATCGTCGCCGCCGACAGCGACGCCGCCGGCGAAAGCCTGCCGCGCGCCGTGGCGAACATCCTCAAGGGCCACGACGTGCGCTGGGCGCGCTGGCCCGAGGGCTGCAAGGACCCCAACGACGTGCTCGTCAGGCACGGCGAGGGCGCGCTCGCGGCCTGCCTCAATGCCGCCGAGCGCATCGACCCGCCCGGCGGGCGGATCACCGGGCTCTCGGACCTGCCGCCGCTGTCGGACCGGCGGGTGCTGCGCATCGCCGAGACGCCGTTCCGCTGGGCCGTGGCGCTGGAGCTCGGTGCGCTGTCGGTCTGGACCGGCACCCCCGGCAGCGGCAAGTCGACCTTCCTGACCTGGCTGGCCGAGCGCGTCACCGTGGAGGAGAACATCCGCGCCGGCATCATGGCCTTCGAGACCCACCCCCATGACATCCGCGACCAGCTCTGCCTGATCCGCACCGGCCGCGCGTTCCGAGACCTCGAGCCGGACTTCGCCGCGCGTGTGCTGGCGGACCTCGACCGTCGCTTCCGCCTCGTCCACGTCACGCTGGACGACGACCACCAGCAGCATCTGCACTGGCTCGAGAGCATGGTGCACACCCTGGCGGTGCGCGACCAGTGCAAGCTGATCGTCATCGACCCCTGGAACGAGCTCGAGCACCTGCCCGAGAAGGGCGAGACGATGACCAGCTACGTCAATTTCGCCACCAAGTTCCTGCGCCAGATGGCCGAGCGGCTGGACGTCCACATCGCCCTCGTCGCCCACCCGCGCAAGATGCCCACCGAGGGCAAGCCCCGCCCGCCCACCGGCTACGACATCGCCGAGTCGGCGGCGTTCTTCAACAAGCCCAGCCTCGGCGTCACCGTCCATCAGGCCCAGCGCGAGGCCGAGGACGGCAGCACCCGGGAATGGGTCGAACTCCATGTCTGGAAGGTCCGCAAGGTCCGCCTCTATGGCTTCCAGAAAGGCAAGGTCAGGTGCCGGTTCGACCCAGACCGCATGGCCTATGTCCCCCTGCGCGACCTCGCAACCGCCTGAGCCGCCCTCCCCCGCCCCGTCGACCGCACCCCCAGCCGGCACACGCCACCGGCAAAGCAATCGAGGACGCCGGCACACGATCCTGCACGCCGCCTGCCCAGCGCCGCCCGATGCCCGCACCCTGCCCCCCCGGCCACGGGTCCTCCCGGGCGCCGCGCGTATGCGGGGGGCGGAGGCGCGGAACTTCGCCAGCGTCAGCGTGAAAATCGGGGTGCGCAGGTGCGCGGGTGCGCAGCGGAGGGCACGGCCATGCCGTTGATGACGCCGGCGGAGATCCTCGAAGGTGCGGGGCCGATCCGCCAGCCGGCCGCCGCCCTGGTCGCGCAATGGGTCGCGGCGATCCCCTCGGTGGGCTTCGGCCAGCCCGTGGTGATCGGCGGGCTGGCCCGGGTGCTGGCGGCGCGGGAGCTTGGGCTGGCGCAGGTGTCGGTGGTCCGGCTCGGGGGGCCGCGAGGGCCGAAGCGGAATGCGTCGCGGGCGCGGTCGGTGGGGTTCGACCCGAAGGCGGGCGGGCTCGGGGTGCTGGGTTCGCTGGTCTGGCGGCCGGCGGTCTATTCGCGCCACGAGGTCGCGTGGGTCTCGGCCCGCGCCTGGCGGGACACGTCGAAGGCCGAGGATCTGGCGGCACTGAAGGCGGCGAAGGCCGAGCGGGCGCCGGTGGTACTCGAGGCGGCCGCCTCGGAAGTCGCGACTGTCCTGCGCCGGCTGCGCGGGGATTGGTCAGACCACGCGGTGGCGCCGATCCCGTGCGGGCACTCCGGGCCGGGATGCTTTGGCGCCTTGCTGGCGCAGCTCGTGGCGGAGGCTCTGGGGACGGAGTTCCTGCGGGTGTGGCAGGACCGGCCCTTGGTCGGGGTGTCGCATCCGGCGCGGAACGCGCGACTGCCGGTCTTGGTGTGGGTGGCCCAGCCGGCCGGGCCGATCCTGGTCGTGGACGACGTTGCCAGCACCGGGTCAAATGTGGCGCAGGCGCTGATGACGCTTCTACCAATGCACCATCGATATAAAGCGTGGGCGTCAGCAATCAGGCTCGGCAGCCATCCATCCTCCGGATTCGACAGCCGCTTGCAGACGCGGCACGGTCGGTCCGAAGGGCGGAAGCAGCTTGATGCAGTTCCGGCAGAGCGCTGGCGGCACCATCATGAAGCTGCCACTCGACACCGCTGCTCCGCACGATGGCGTCATCGATCTCCTTAACCAGAGGGGCCCAGCGATCACGGCTTCAGTCACCGGCACAACGTGGGGCGCCTCGAGGTGCCGCTCTGACACGGGCAAGTTGCACAATGACCCAGCAGAACCGACAGAAATCGTCGCGGGGCAGCACAAGGTCGACATCGCCGCATGCCACCCAGCCCAGAGGTCACCCAGAAGGCACAGTGCATCAAGATAGCCGAGGCCGACGCGCCTGAGCACTGCTGCCCACGAAGGCGAGATTCTGACCAAGATACCGCAAACCTTCGGCAAGCGGACGCAAGAAGGTCTTGTCGGTATTCAGGGCCAGCCCTCGGCGCCGTAACGTGCTATCGGCGAGCTGTCTGGCACCCTCGGCGGCTGCCCGCGACCGGGCCAGCGCCACGAAATCGTCGGCGTAGCGCACATGCGCGATACCCGACCGGGCGAAGGCCATGTCGAGGGTGTGAAGATACAGATTGGCCAGCAACGGCGCGATCGGTGCCCCTTGGGCAAGGCCCCGCCCGCCGCCGAACCCCTCCACCCAAAGCGCGACAAGGCGCAGCATACGCGCATCGTCGATCCAGATGCCGAGTTCGTCGATCAGGCGCCGATGCGGCACGCTGTCGAAGAAGGCGCGGATGTCGGCGTCGAGCACCCAGGGCCGGCCGGGTGCCAGCGCCCGCAGCCGATCCAGTGCCTGATCCACCGAACGCGCCGGCCGGTAGCCGAAGCTCTCGCGGCTCATGCGGGCGTCGAGCGGAGGTACGAGAAGGGACAGCGCTGCGGTCTGCACGACGCGGTCGGCGATGGATGGGATGTGCAGCAGCCGGACCCGGCCATCGGGGCGGGTGAGCGGCACCCGCCGTAGCGCTCCCGGGCGGTAGCGGCCATGCGCGAGCTCTTCAGCGAGTCGGGCGAGACGCCCGTTCAGGTCAGTAGCAAAGGCGACCGCGCTCTCCCCGTCGCCGCCAATGGCTCCTCCGTTGGCACGCACCCGTTTCCAGGCGGCGTGCAGGCGATGAGGCTGGATCAGCGCGTCGAACATGGCACGGCCTCCGGGGTCTCCCCTGCCATTGCACGGACATGTTGGCGCGACGCGCCTCGCAACCTTGCCGTTGAAACGCTCCATGCCGGGCCGTGCTAGGTCCGCAGTCTCGCGTCTTCGCGTCAGCGGAAAGGAGGGACCCATGGCCGGCGGCGACGGTTGGTGAGCTAGCGATCGAGGCCGCGCGCGGCCCTGCCGTTCGCCCCACGGGGCGGCGGCCTCAGTCTGGGCTACTCGCGGGCCCGCCAAAGCCAGCGCAAGGAGAAGCGAGCATGCCCAGCGACGACCGCATCCCGGCCCCGGCCGTACGCGAAAGCCTCGCGCTCGCCGAGCTGGCCGAGTTCGCTCTCCGCGCGCCGCATCTCGACTTCAAGCTCGCCCGGCGCCGCGCCATTGCCGACGCGCTGACACACCCGGCGCCCACGCAACGGGCGACCTGCATCGCACCGCCCCTCTCCGCCCGCCTGCATGTCACGACAGCACGGAGACAGTCCCGATGAGCGAGCGTCCGCCCTTTCACGGTCCGTCCCGCGCGGAGCGCGCTGGCAGCGTCGCCGACACTGCCGAGGCACCGCGCTCGCTGCGCGGGTCCGATGCCGATCATTGCGATCACGCCCCGGAGACCCGAGACGTCGCGCTGCGGCTGCGGCCCGTGGCCGACGTGCCGGCCATCGCCCTGCCCGGGCGCGAGGGCGTGTTGCGGGCTCTTCTGGGCGCGGAGGCTGATGCCGCTCGCCGCCTGCGCGTGACCTACCTGCTGCGTACGGAAGCGCCGCTGGAGGTGTCGCTGGCGGTGACGATCCCGTTGGTCCCGCCTGCGGCCAAGGCGGCCCTGACGAAACGTGCCCTCGAGACGCTTGCGCGCGTGGCCTTCCCGGGCCTGGCACCAGTCGCGCAGACACGCCCTCTGCTGGCCGGCCCGGTCGTGGCGCTTCGGCCCCAGGGGCAGGACGCGCTCGCAGCCCTGTCGCCTGTCTCCCCCGCGCCCCGGCCGCGGCCCGTTCCGGCCGGGGTGCCGGGCTCGCTCCTCCTGCCGCCGGCCGGTGCGCCCCGGCTCGCCCTCGACCGTGCCCTGATCGGCCTCGCCGAGGCCCGCTCGGACGTCGACCTGGTGCTCGACCTCACCGCCGCGCCGCTCCCCGCAGAGGACCGACGCGCGCTGGCCGATGCGCAGCGGCAGCTGCTCGCTGCCACCTATGCCGAGGGTGCCGGCGGGCGAGCGTCGGCGACTCTGAACGCGGTCGAGCGCTGGCTGTGTGTCGACGGCCCGGTGCTTCGGCTGGAGGCGGCTCTGCGCTTCGCGGAAGCTGCAGATCCGGCCGCGGCGCGTCTCGCGGAGACCCTCCTCTTCGATGCTGCCCCGGATGCCGCCTCCGATGGCGGTGAGGTTGGTGTGGATCTCTCCGGCTGCGTCCTGCCGGGTGCGCCGATTCCGGCAGTGGCGGTCCACCCTCTTGCCGTCGCAGCGCTCGCGATAGGCGCCGGGCGTCGCCGTCCGCGTCCTCCCCGTGGCGCCGCGCTGCAGCTCGGGACCGACGAGCTCGGCCGCGCCGTGGCGGTCGGCCTCGACGATCTGAGGCAGCACTTCTACGTGGTCGGTCAGACGGGCACCGGGAAGTCCACCTTCCTCAAGCGCCTCGCGCTGGCCGATGCCGCCGCCGGAGTGCCGATCGTGGTCGTCGATCCGCACGGGGACCTGCATGGAGAGCTTCTCGAAGAGCTTCCGCGATCCGTCCTGTCCCGGGCCATTGTCGCTGATGTCGGCGACTTCGACGCCCCCTTCGCACTCAACATCCTCGAGGTGAAGGGGCCGCATGCGGCGATCCAGCGCAACTTCATCGCGAACCAGCTCATCGCCCTGTTCAAGTCCGTCTACGGTGCCAACAAGGACGCCTTCGGGCCTGTTTTTGAACAGTATTTTCGCTCGGCCCTGTTCCTGCTGATGGACGCGGGCGGCCCGGAGGCCACGCTGCTCGACCTCGAACGCGTCTTTGGCGAAGCCCCCTATCGCCGCACCCTGCTGGAGAACTGCAGCGATCCGACGGTCGTCAGTTTCTGGAAGAACATCGCTCTCAGGGCGGGCGGCGAGATCTCCCTTGACAACGTGAGTCCGTATATTACCAGCAAACTCAATCAGTTGTCCGGAAATCCGCTGGTCCGGCCGATCGTCTGCACCCCGCGCAGCACGCTCGATCTGCCCGCGGCGCTGGCCGAGGGCAGGTCGGTGCTCGTCAACCTCGCCAAGGGGCTCGTGGGCGGGACCGACGCCGGGATCGTCGGGGGCATCTTCACCATCCGCCTCCTGGCAGCGGCCATGGCCCGCGCCCGCCTGCCGAGGGCGGAACGACGGCTGACGCGCGTCCTGCTCGACGAATTCCATGTGTATGGCGCCCATGGGATCGCCGAGGCTCTGGCCGAAGTCCGGAAATACGGGCTGAGCCTCGTGCTCGCCAATCAGTCGGTGGCGCAGATCGACGGGCGCTCCGCAGACGTGGCCCACGCCATCCTGGGCAATGTCGGCAACCTCGCCGTCTTCCGGGTCGGACCGAAGGACGCCGCGACGCTGGCAGAGTGGCTCGGTCCGGAGGTCGCGCCCGAGACGCTCATGCGCATGCCCAACCACAGCTGCATGGTGCGCTTGCTGCGCGACGGGGTGCCGATGGCGCCCAATCTCGTCACGCAGTCAACAGCACCTTGAGCGCAGAGGCTGGTCAGGTGCGGCAACATCTGGCAAGGTTCACCTCCTAGCATGAACGGGGTTCCGAGGCCTCAAGCCACAGCAGACAGAAGGCGCAACGATGTCCGACGATATGGCCCAATGGCCCGAGCGCTTCGTCTATGTCTGCAGCGCCGGAACAGCGGCCAATGTGAACATCGCGCCGATGCTGCATGGGGGGCCGCAAAGGATCGTGGGCGTGGTCATCCTTGTCGGCATCAGCAAGCCCAACGACCCCACCCCCAGCGACATCTCCAACGCCATAATCCCCGGTCAACGCCTCGAGGACTACGCGCGGGTCGTCCTAGGCTTGAGAGATGGTCAGATCAAGCCCCTTGTCGGCCATGCGGACCTGATTGCCGACTGGACGGATGCGCTTTCGCACGCTGATCAACTCGCCGCTGCCGCAGACGCCGAGATCGTCTTCAACGTCACTGGCGGTCGTGTCGCAGGCAAGCTCGGAGTGATGCATGCGCTTGCCCGCCACAAGGGGCAGCCTGTCTCGCTCATCTCGGTCGGCCTTGCCGATTTTGTCGTTCGTCGGGTGGAATTTCTCGCCGATGGCGGAGTCCGCGAGCGCCCGATGCCGGTGGCCGGTCGGATCGGCCTCGAGAACTACATGCGCACCTACGGGATCGAGGAACACAGGCCCTAGGAACGCAAGCGCAATGAGTTGCGGTTTCGCTCGGCAGGTCCGGCAGTCGATGCCATTGGCAATCTGATGCGGCAGGGCCGCGCGCGGCAGGCCCTTGGCAAGCTGATGGCGGAGGTCGGAGACCCCGACGAGGCACGTCTGCCAGTGAGCGTGCAACTGCCGGCAGAGGTTCAAGCCCTGCGCCCGGTTCTGGGTGCGGTTGGCGGTGCCCGGATCAGCGGCTACAGGGTGACCTTTCACGAGCGCGAGCCGCTGCGCTTTCTCATGGGCGGGTGGCTCGAGGCGATGGTCTTCCGCGAGGTCGAGGCTGCTTTTGCCGGGCGCGCCGACGTTGACGTTGCCGCCACCTATGAGCCGCGGCGCATCGGAGGGAGAACCACCGAAACCGATTTCGACCTGCTGGTCTTCGGCAACGACATGCTGGCGCTGGCCGAGTGCAAGGCGATCACCGGCACGAAGAAGCGGTTCCGCGAGGCCGTCAACAAGCTCGCCAACTACCGCAAGGAACTGGCCGGACAGGGCGGAGGAGCCTGGATCGTGGCGCCGCTGCTGACCGAAGACGACTGGCGCCCCATGGCCGATCAGGTGAAGAGTGCCGGCGTGCGCGTGCTGCACGGCCCGGAGGCGGTGGCACAACTCGTCATCGAGCTCCGCCGGATGTTCCGCTGAGACGCCCAAAGCCTGGGCCTGTCCGAGCGCCGTAATCCGCGCCGACAGACGACCTCGCCATCGAACAACAGAATGAAAAACACCGGGCCCGAAGGCCCGGTGTGACGCAACTGAAATGCCACCGGCGCCACGGCCGGCTTGTCTCAGTGGGGCCGGGCCCGAAAGCCCGGTGCGACTGGCAGCTCATCGGCGATCTGCCTTCCGACAAGGAGTCTCAGTGGGGCCGGGCCCGAAGGCCCGGTGTGACCAGGAGGATGTCACTGCCCTTAACCAATACGAAAAGTCTCAGTTGGGCCGGGCCCGAAGGCCCGGTGTGACGTGGTGGACAGTGTTCGTCTACCATGGGGTGGAAAGTCTCAGTTGGGCCGGGCCCGAAGGCCCGGTGTGACAGGGATACTGGGATACGTTCTTCACTGAAGAGCGGGTCTCAGTTGGGCCGGGCCCGAAGGCCCGGTGTGACTCCGCCTCTGGAAGGCATTGAAAAGCCAAACGTTTCCGTCACTTTACGCCACCCCCCTCGGGGTTTGTCGAGACTCCGGCCATTTCAAAGAGCGTCACCTCATTATCGTGCCGTATTCTCAGGCCTTGTCAACATCTTCCGTGTTTCGCCACCCCCCCGCACTGATCTTCCCGTGCGGCGAGCCATCTGCCCTTGCGATTTCAGGCCCGGTCCTGCCGAGGCGGCGTGGATCGTTCGGCGACGAAACGCATCACCCCATCATCTTGGCGCTGCGCGTCCGGCGCCCATGGGTTGACCCGCGGCCCGGCCTGGTTTCTCGGGCGAGCCGCGCGCCGCAACCTTGCGGATCCGCCAAAACACCATCCGGCGTGGCACCAGGGCAATGCAAGCTGTGGAGCCCGACCATGCCCTTCCGCCTCTCCCGCCTTTTCCCAAACCTTGCGCGCCGGGAGGCTGTGCTCGGCGACGACGATCTGCCACCGGGCGACGAGGCGCGCCTGCCGGTCCATGTGCTGGCCGACGACGCGCATCTGTCGGTGGAAGACGGGCAACTCCTGATCGAGGCCGGCGAGACGTGCCAGAAGCTGCGCCTCGACGAGCTGAGCCAGGTCGTGCTGCACGGCGGGGCTGGGGTCACCGTGCCATGTCTGCACACCCTCGCCCGCGCAAGGGTGCCTGTCGTGCTGCTGTCCAGGGGCGGCTATTACCTCGGCCAGACCGTCGATCTGTCGGGCGCCACCGCCAGTGTGCGCCGCGCACAATACCAGCTCGCCGGGATGCCGGCACAGAAGCTCAGCCTTGCCCGCGACCTTGTCGGAGCCAAGCTTCGGGCCACGGCCCGCCTCGCCCGACGCCGCGTCGGGGCCAAATCGGACCTGGTGCGCACGCTGGACCGGGCCGTTCGTGCCGCGGCCAAGGCGCGCGATGCCAGTTCGCTGCGCGGCATCGAAGGTGCCGCGGCCGCTGTATGGTACGGGGCCTGGAACGACTTTCTGACCCGCGACGATCCGGTCTGCGTGTTCGATGGCCGTTCGCGGCGCCCACCTCGCGATGCGGTGAATGCCTTGCTGTCCTACCTCTACGCCGTGACGACCGGTATGGCCGCCAGTGCGGTCAACGCCACAGGCCTGGACCCAGCCGTGGGGATATATCACGCCGAACGCCCGGGACGACCGGCTCTGGCGCTGGATATCGTCGAGCCGTTTCGCGTTTCCATCGTGGACACGGCGGTCCTTGCCGGGCTGAACGAAGGGGTGTTTTCCGCCTCCGATTTCACGATGGAAGGAGAGGGCGGTGTGCGCCTGACCGACCAGGGTCGGCGCCGTGCACTGGGCCTGCTGGAACGACGGCTCTCCACCCGATTTCGCGATGGTGGTGCAGAGACCAGCTGGCGCGAGGCGATCACGCGCACAGCCGAGCGGCTGGCCGCCAACCTGCGCGACGGCCGGGCCCGCGTGATCGTTCCTCAGCCAGAGGGCTGAGGCCATGGGCCGGCCGCTGCACCTCGTGAGTTACGACGTGCGCTGTCCGAAGCGCTGGCGGCGCGTGTTCGGGACGCTCAAACGTCAGGGAGCACACCGGCAACTCTCGGTATTCCTCGTAAGGCTCGAGGCATCGGCGATGCAGCGGCTGCAGGTGGAACTCACCGCGGCAATCGACCCGGAGCAGGACAGTGTGCTGATCGCACGCATCGACGGGCAATCGGCAGGGGTGGTGGAGCTTGGTCGGCCCGGGCCATTGCCCGGCGCGCGGATCCTTCTCGTATGAGCGGGTCAGGTCGCATCAAAGGTGCTGCCGGGCGATCTGCGAGGCCGTGCGCGAAGGCATCAGGTGCGGAATGTTCTGGCCCGGCAGCTTCAGGCCGGGCATCGTGATCTGGGGAAAGCCGTCTCGACCGAACCTGGGGGGCAGACGATGGAGATGCACCGGCCGTCCGGCGCCTTCGCAAACCTGGCGGGCGACCTGCGGCTCTGGCGGCTGGAGGGCATGGCGCGGCCCGACCTCCGACGCACATTGCGGCTCGCCGAGGCCGCCCGGGCGGCTACGATGCGCCGGGCAGAGGCTAGGACGGGCAGCCCCCTCCTGCCGTCCTGTTTGCACGGGCCGAGCAGGGCCAAGGCACCTCACCGTCACGCCTACTGGCTGCCGCACGACCTCGACGGCGACGGGCGGCTCGATCATCTCGCGGTGCATGTCCCGGGGGGCCTCTGCGCCGAGGGGGCAGAGTTGCTCGACGGCATCGTGGAGATCCGCCTTGACGGCCACGGTCGGCTGGATCTGGTTCCGATACCTGAAGGACCGACATGGGCGGCCGTGATGGGGCCGGCGCGGCTTTGGCTCTCGGCGGTGCCCTTCTTCGGAGCGCTGCACGACACCCGGGGCAGCGGCCCCCAACGCCCGGGACTGGACGTCGCGTCACAGCTCCTGCGAGAACTGGGCCGCCTCGGGAGGTGCCTTCCCGCGGTTGAAATCGCCGAGCTGTCCGGGGCGGCCAGCGGATCCGAAGGCTTTCTGCACGGGAAGAGAACCCGGCTGCGAAGGCCATCGCAGCCGGTCAGCGGATGGTTTGCGCTGGCCTTCGCCCATCCGGTGGCAGGGCCACTGGCCGTTGGGTTTGGAGCGCATTTCGGCCTGGGGCGCTTCCGTCCACCCCTGCCAAACCGGGAGGGGGGTGGCGAAACACGGAAGATATTGACAAGGCCTGAGAATACGGCACTATGATGCGGTGACGCTCTTTGAAATGGCCAGAGTCTCGACAAACCCCGAGGGGGGTGGCGAAAAGCGCCGAAAACGCGCTTTCTGCCAATACCTTCCAGGGGCGGAGTCACACCGGGCCTTCGGGCCCGGCCCCACTGAGACGGGGCGTGGCGATCGCATCCGCGCGATGTGATCCGCGTCACACCGGGCCTTCGGGCCCGGCCCCACTGAGACCATGCCAGCCACCCCGCGAGCGCATAGCCCACCAGTCACACCGGGCCTTCGGGCCCGGCCCCACTGAGACGTGAGCACGCTCATTCGGTACACGAAAACCGTACCGGTCGCACCGGGCCTTCGGGCCCGGCCCCACTGAGACCTGATGATTTTTTCGGTCAGTGTGAATTGCGTGTGGTCGCACCGGGCCTTCGGGCCCGGCCCCACTGAGACATCTCTTCGATCGTGATGTCTTGCGCGGTCGCCGGGTCGCACCGGGCCTTCGGGCCCGGCCCCACTGAGACCCGTCGAGCCAGTTGCGGCTCCGCCACATGCCCAGTCGCACCGGGCCTTCGGGCCCGGCCCCACTGAGACCGGTCATTGCTGGCCCGATGCAGATGAATTGTCGTTGTCGCACCGGGCCTTCGGGCCCGGCCCCACTGAGACCCAGAGATAGCGCCAAAGCCGACGCTCTCGCCAGGTCGCACCGGGCCTTCGGGCCCGGCCCCACTGAGACGAGCCGCGTGACCGCGAAGATGTGACCCTTGTCATGTCGCACCGGGCCTTCGGGCCCGGCCCCACTGAGACCGGGAGCGGCAGCGGGCAATGCGGGTACTCGACCGGTCGCACCGGGCCTTCGGGCCCGGCCCCACTGAGACCGGGTTTATGTTGACACGATCGAAAGCGATCCTGTCGTCGCACCGGGCCTTCGGGCCCGGCCCCACTGAGACCCGCCTTGATCCCAAAGCTCGCGCAGTGCAGCACGTCACACCGGGCCTTCGGGCCCGGCCCCACTGAGACGGTTGCGGGGTTTTGGCTGAAGTGAGTTAGGTCGTGTCACACCGGGCCTTCGGGCCCGGCCCCACTGAGACACGCCGGCCTCCGTGGTCACGAGGTCTCTGTACGCGTCACACCGGGCCTTCGGGCCCGGCCCCACTGAGACTCCTCTTCGGGCTTGAATTGCCCGTTTGCGGTCGGGTCACACCGGGCCTTCGGGCCCGGTTCTTTTTCTGGCGGCGGCGCAGGGGGGGTCGCAAGGTTGCGATACGCGGGGCGTGTCGCGCGCCAGGGTATGGGATTCGGGACCGTAACGCTTGGCCCGGAGCCCTGCCATGACGCTGAACACTCGAATTTTCCTGGCCGGCGACGCTGGCCTCGGCCTGAATGGCAAGTCGCTCGCGCGCGAGGCTGACTTCGTCGCCCGGGCCTGCGCCGACAGCGCTCGCGCCCAGCACGCCATGGACAGGTCGGTGTGCAGGCTCAAGCAACACCTCGCCAAGGACGGCGAGGCGCCGGGCGGCCGCACCCCCAGACTCCACTTCATCCGCGATCGCAGCGAGCGGTCGCAGGAACCGGCCACACTGCGCGCAGGGGTCGCCGCCGCCGTGGCCCGGTCGCGGGAGATGGCGCTAGAGACGGGGCGTGCCGAGCCCGTCATCGCCACCAGGAGCGCCAGTGCGACCGGCGAGGCGGAAGCCGCCACCGTCGTCCCGTTCCGCCCCGCAGCCGATTGAGAGGAGGGTCCGTCATGCCAGCCTGCCCGAACACCTCCATCGACGCCGCGGGTCTGCCCTATGGTGTCACGCTGCTCGCCCCTGGCGTCGATCGTCCGGGCTTCGACGCAGGCCTGCTCGGGATCGAGGTTACCGATCCGGCACTGGCGGCCGCCTGCGGCCTCGGCAACATCGACCCTCAGCACGGCGAGGCCGCCTCCACCCGGTCTCCGGCAGCGATCGAGGCCTGCCTCGACGCTCCGCTGCCGCCGCGGGGCAGCCGGCTCGCAACCATCCGTCCCGATCTCGACGCGCTCGGCGCGATGGCCCTGCTGAGCCTGCGCGCCTCGGGGCGCCCGGTCGACCGTGCCGTCGAAGACCGCGTGGCCCGCATTGCTGCGCTGGACCGCTTCGACCGCGGCCCCTGGCCCGGCCCCAGACCGCTTCCCCGCACCGCCGCCGAGATCGCCGACGACTGGCCGGGCAAGGACCTCGCCCAACTCGCAGCCTGCGTACGCGACCCCGCCCGACCGCTGGCCGCCCGCGTCACCGTGGTCCTGCGCTGGCTCGAGACCGGCATCCTGCCCGAGGACAATCGCGACTCTGCCCGTGGCCTTCACGAAGCGCTGGTGCGGTCGCTCAGGCTCGGCACGACCCGCGTCGAGCTTGCGTTGCGCGGGCGGGTCGCGGTGGTGGTGTCGCTGCACCCGGCCGCTCTTTCGCTCGGCTATCGCCTTGCGCCAATTGTTGTTGCTTTGAACCCGGTTTTCGCATTTCCTTCGGGGCATGCGGGCCGCAAATTCACGATTGCCCGATGGGGCGAAGGCGATGGCGATCTCGACCGTGTGGTCGCGCGGCTTTCGGCGCTCGAACCTGGGTGGGGGGGACAGCGCGGCATCAAGGGCTCGCCGCAATCGCATCCGTCCGAACTGTCGCTCGCGCGGGTTCTTTGCGTTACCCGCTCTGCACTCCGATCCGGGGGGAATTGAACGCGATGCCACGGCATGTGTTTCTGGCATCGGTGGGGCTGGTCCTGCCAGTGGTCACCGAGTCGCTCTGGGCCCTGATGAACCCACCAAGGCAAGCCCGCGGACGTCGCCCCGAACGTCCACCGGTCGCTCCCGGAAGGGTGCACATCGTCACCACTGCACCGTTCGATCCAGCCCACGGCCATGCCGAGTTCGAGCGTCGTCGCGCCCTGCTCGGCGCGCGGGTGGCCGAACTCTATCGCCAGTACGGGTGCAGGGCGCCAGAGTTCAAGTTCGAAGCAGTGGAGGATCCCGAAGCCGCGGACGGGCGACGCTTCATCGCCGACGTCCGCACCGAACGGGAGAACATCCTCTATGCCAACCACATCACGCGTTGCGTGCGGACCTACTGCTCAGACCCCGACACTGTGCTGCACCTGTCGCTGGCGGGTGGGCGCAAAACGATGTCGAGTTATGACCATTCGGCGATGATGTTCTTCGGTCGGGTTGGCGACGACATGAGCCATGTTCTGGTCGAACCGCAGATCCTCGAGCGCGCCGGCGAGCAGTTCTGGTGGCCGGACCAGCCGGAGCGGATCGTCCAGGTCAGGGTGTCGCGGGACGAGGTCGAGCCGGTCGCAACCACCTCCGAGGCCGTCACCGTCGACCTCGTACCGGTACCCTTCATCCGACTGGGGGTGCGTCTGCCCGCGGGCATCCCTCCCGAGGCGGAAGATTATCACGACCTGATCGCCTTCATCGAATTCGAACGCGACAACGGTGTCTTCGTCGTCGACGCCGACACCCTGACGGTCAGCTTCGCAAATCGGCATGTCAAGCTCACCAGAACCTATTTCGCGCTGTTCGCCGTCTTTGCGATTGCTCGCAAGATGGGATGGCCGGGCGCGGGATCCTCGGAGGAGGGCGTGGGGCCGAACACGGCTGGTTGTTTCTTCCTGAACGAGCTGCGCGCCGGCCTGATCGGCGATGCCAGGAACCCCGTCGCCCATGACACGCGGGCGCTGCGCTGCCTGCGCGCCCTGCTGAACGACGATCGCTTCCAGCATGGCACCGAAGGCACCCGCCTGCTTGAGCAGATCGCGCAGTCGCGCCTCGACTCCCGCGGCCGGGTGGTGCGCGATGGCCGAACGGTGGATGCCACGGCCACCTATCGCTCCAATCTCGCCCGCCAGCTCAAGAAGGGCGTGCGCAGCCCCTACACGCTCCGTTACCTCACCCCGGAGAGCTGGGAGACCGAGGACGGGCGCATTGTCGTCGGGCTGAATGTCCCCCCGGACCGCATCGTCCTGAAGGGGTTTGATCCGTTTCAACTGGTCGAGGGATAGCCATGAACCGGGACGCGGAGACGTTTGCCTATCTCTTCGAGGCCAAGGGTATCGGTGGCTACATCACCGATACCGGGCGGCTTATCGACCTCATCGGTGGGAGTGACCTGGTCGCCGGGCTCTGCACCTCGGACCGCGACGACGTCCTGGCAGATGTCCTGGCCGCGGCAGGAGCGGCGGATCTCGAGGGGGCGGGCCTGGAGGAGTCACGCCGCGCCGGCGGGGCCTTCTGCCTGCACGCCGGGGATCGCGACAGGCTCGATCGGGTAAGGGCGCTGTGGCGGCTCGTCGTCGGGCTGACCTGTCCCGGGTTGTCCTTTACCGATACCGATACCGACCAGCAGCCTGACGACGCCGCGCCAGACAGCGACAGACTGGCGACCACTCCGGCGGTGGGCGCCCTGCGCGCGGCGTATCGCCGGCAACCGGGGCTGCGCGAGAATACCGCGGCGCTGCTGCCGCCCACCGGCCAGCCGGTCACCGAGACGGACCGGCGGACCGGGCGGGTGGCCATAGATCTCGAGGTCAACGGGGATGTTGTCGAGCGCCTTGATGGCGTCGTCGCCGCGATGCGACGCCGCGGGCGCAAGATCGCGACCTCAGACGCCCAGGACCGGCTCGCCCGGGTGTTCCTGCCGACGGATGAGGCAGAGGCAGCGCCCTATCGCTTCCCCCGGCATTTCGAGACCGACGAGGCGAACCGCAAGAACCCGGCCTTCCCCTTCCGGCCCGGCGACCGACGTGTGGCGGTGGTGCATGCCGACATCTCCGGGCTCGGGCTGACCTTTCGCCAAGTGACCGAGCGCGCGAAGACACCGGGCGAGGTGTTCGAGGCAGCCCGGTGCATTGAAGCGGCGATAACTCGCGCGGCACGGTCGGCAAGCGCGGGAGTGCTGCTGCCCGCGGTCGTGCGGAGCAGCGAGAGGAAGGAGAACCAGGAGCGCTACGCCGCCTTGTTCGGTCCGAAGGACCGCAAAACGCCGCCCGAGGGTCTGGCCATCGCGCCGGCCCGGCCAGTGATCCTCGGCGGCGACGACATCACCATGATCGTCCGGGCCGATCTCGCACTGGCATTCGCGCAGGCGCTGCTCGAAGGGATCGAGCGCGAAACGCGCGCGGCTTTCCCCGCCCATGCGGCGCTTGGCCTGCCCGAATATCTGACCGCCTGCGCCGGGGTGGCGGTGGTGGGAGCGGGGCATCCCTTCCTGGCCGCGAACCGGATGGCCGAGGGGATGTGCAAGCACGCCAAGACCTGGGCCAAGGCAGAGGCGAAGGCAGCGGGCGTCGCCACCCCGTCGTCGGCGCTCACCTTCGGAGTCGTCACCTCGACGGTGGACGAGTCCCACGACGATTGGCACCAACGCGAGCAACGGATCCTGCCCGCGCGCCGCGAGATGGCGCCGGGCGGCGCGCAGAAGACGGCGCTTTTCGCCACCTTCTGCCCCTATGTTGCGACCGGCAAGGGCGCGCGATCGCTCGCGGCCCTGCGCGCTCTTGCTGATGTCCTCGATGGCGCTGAAGGCCGCGGCAAGCTGATCGAGGCGGTTGCGCTGCGTCCGACCGATCCTGTCGGGGCCCGCACCCAACACGACCGCTTCCGAGAGGTACTTGCAGCCGAGGACGGCAAACGGATCGAACAGCTGGACGCCGCGCTGGCCGCCCTGCTCGGACAGGCGCCCGCGGACCTCGACGCAGCCCTGCCTGTGTTCAACGACGCGCTGGAACTCATCGACATCGGCGCGACCGACGTGTCCGGAGACCCGGCATGACCGAGTTTGCGCGCAACGCCCGCATCGTCATCTCCTTTCAGGCTTTCTGGACCTCGGGCACTGGCGAAGGGTCCGGACGCCAATCCGACACGCGCTGCCACCGCGATCGCAGCGGCCTGCCGGCGCTGCCGATGAGCCAGGTCAAGGGCACGCTGCGTGAGACGGCTGAGCGCCTCGCTCAGGCGGGCGTTCCCGAAGTCACCCCTGATCGGGTTCGGCTGCTCTTCGGCGGTCGGACCGCGCCCGGGGATACGGGAGAACCCGAGCCCGCGGCGCTGAGCCTGGAGCAAGACGACGCCGTCATCGCCGACGACCTCGCCGCCCATCTGGCGCCCTACAAGGACGCGCTGTTCCAGCATGTTCCCTCGACCGCTCTCGACAACCTCGGTGTTGCACTCGACCGGACCCTGCGGACCATCGAGGTTGCCGTTCCGGTTGTCCTGATCGGCCGTCTTCAGTGGCGCGCAGCCACGCCGCCCGATTTCGACTGGATCGAGTGCCTCGACCAGATCTGCGCCGCCACGCCGGCCTTCGGCAAGGCCAAGCGCGACGGCTACGGCCGCGCGCTTGCGCGGGCCGAGCTCGATCCGCAGACACCGATGGGCGTGCCCGGTGCCGGCACACACAGTCCGGAGATCCCGGCGGGGGCCTTCCTGCTCGACCTCACGCTGGTACCCCGTCGCAATGCAGTGTTCAGCGGCCGCTCGGCCACCGAGGGCGCGCATGCCACGCTGCTGGCACCGAGCGGGGCTGCGCTGCTCGGCTGGTGCGCCCAGACGGCCGGCTATGGAACGATGACCGACCCGCTCGCCGTCTATCATTCGGGGGCCGTCAGTTTCGGTGATGCCCGGCCCGCGGGGCCGCAGGCGGAGGACGAGGTGGTCCCGGTGCCGGCCAGCCTGGCCGTGCCCAAGGGCTGGGAGAAGGCCGCGAAGACTCCTGCGGGTGTCCTCGACGTGGCCGTGGTCCGCAACGGCCGCCCCCCCGCAGGCGCGGCCGACGACCTCCAGTACGAAGCACTGAAGGACCGACTGATGACTACGCGCTATGCGGTCCTCACCCCGCAGACCGGTCAGCGGCTCAGGACCGCCACCAGCGACGGACGAGCCGCCAAGGGCCAGCTCTTCGGACTGCAGCACCTCGCCGGAGGACCAGGGGACGGGGGAGAGGAGAGGGTGTTCACCGCCCGCGTCGTGATCGGCGCGAACGTCGACCGCGCGGATGCCCGGCGCATCGTCGACGCCTTCGCCGGACAGACGCTGACCATCGGCAAGGGGCGGAACACCGGCTATGGCGGGGCCTTCGTCTGCACAGCCCGCATCCTCGAGATCGAGGACGAGTTGCTGGATCCGCAGTTCTCCGGTCCGCTCCGGGTCCTCGCCCTCTCCGACATCGCCGCCGTCAACGATTTCGGCGCGCCAGCGCCGATGCTCGATCCAGCCGACCTGGGTCTTCCCGGTGCCGTCTTCGATCCGCAGGCGAGCGTGCTTCGCCACCGCCGCTTTGCACCGTGGAATGGCACCCTGAGGTGTCGCGACACCGAGCGCCAGGTGATCGAGGCGGGCAGTGTCCTCGCCTATAAGGTGCCGCAGGCGGACCGACCCCGTCAGGTGGCGCGTCGCCAGCGGGTCGGCGCCTGGCAGGAGGCAGGTCTCGGCGCAATCTGGCTCGACCCGCCTTTCCTGCGCGGCTGGGAGCTGCCGCCGCCCGCGCCCGACAGCGCCGCCGCGGCGGCCATGACCCGCGCAGCAAGGGAGACGGCACCCGCTGCGCCACCCGAGATCGACCGCGCGGCGCGGCCCGAGGACTGGGCGCTGATCGCCTGGGCGCAGGAACGGACGAACGCCGCCAGGACGAGGGCTGAGGCGGAAGCGGCACGGAACCCGGAGGGCTGACCATGCATCTGCACCTGATCCGCCTGACGCTCGAGACCGTGAGCCCGCTGTCGCTCGGCTCGGGACGCGTGGTGCGCAGAAGAAGGCCCACCCCGACCGCGACCGGGGACAAGACCGAGGAGCATGCCGCCGACGCGATTGTCCGCGATGCAAACGGGCTGCCGACCCTTCCCGGACCCTCCTATCAGGGGGTGCTGAAACGGCTCGCCAGGACGGAATGGGGGAGGACACAGGCGGAGGAGATCTTCGGCATCGAGGGCGACCGTCCGGAAGACGGGAAGATGGGGACCGTCGACTGCGGCTGGGGCCTCGTGCATGACGCCCGGGATAACGCGGTCCGCCCCCTGCCAGGCCTTGCCGGCAACGACGCCGTGCTCGACTGGCTCCGGGAGGAGGCCCCGCTCTGGCGCGACCATGTCGCCCTGGGCCACCAGCTCAGCGTCGAGGGGCGCAAGAAGTTCGCGCGGGCGGCGGTTCCACGCGGGGCGCGTTTCTCGCTCGAACTCGCCCATCTTGCGCCCGGGGACGACGTTACCTTGATCAAGGTGGCGGCGCTCTTCCGGCATCCCGAGTTCCGCCTCGGCTCTGCGCGCAACCGCGGCTATGGCCGGCTGCGGGTTATCCGGGCAAGCCACAGCTGCATCGCACTCAAGGAGAGCGTGGCCCTCCGTCGGCTGCGCGCACAGGCGCCGAGCGTCGCCCTCGCCACGGACCTGTTGGCTGATCCGCGCTTCGCGCCGCCCGAGGGGCAGACGACCGTCCTGACCGTCCGGCTCACCGCCGACGGTTTGCTGCGCATGGGCGCCGCGACCGAAGCGACGGCGGCCCTGACGGCGGGCAGCCACGGCGCGCGCGCCGTCTCCGACGGTACCAGCGCCGCGTGGTGGGACGAGGACACGCGGCAGCAAGACGCCGACCAGACCGGCCAGAAGAAGGGAGCCGACAACACGCTGCGGCTGCTGACCGAGCCGGTGATCGCCTATCCGCCCGACGGGACCGCCGGCTCGGCCGAAGTGATCACCGCGCAGCACGTCATAAAGACCGGGGCGTGGACGAAGCTGGCCCGGCTCGGCTTCCCCGTCCCTGGCTCCCAGCTGCGCCAGCCGGTCGCCCACCGCAGCCTGTTCAACTTAAACCGCGCGGCAGGCCGTGTCGTCGATGCCGAGGCCTACGTCCGCGCCGACAATGCCGGAAAGGCGCGCATGGAAGCCGAGCTTGCAGACCATTCCCGCCGACCGGCGGAACTGGCCGAGCTCTTCGGGGCGGCCAAGGGGCCGTCGGTGAACGGAAAGCCTTCCCCCGGGCGCGCAGGGCGGCTGCTCGCTGACGACAGCGAGATCACCGCCGAATGGGTCATGGCGGTGGATCATGCCTCGATCGATCGCTTCACCGGCAGCGTGCGCGACCGCACCGGAGCGCTCTTCGCCGAGGAGGTCCTCTATGGCGCCAAACTCGAAGCCTCGTTCCGGATTTCGCCCCGACTTGACACCAGAGGACAGGCAATCGGCGGCTGGCCTCCGGAGGTCTGCGATGCCTTCCTGAAAGCCTTGCGCGACCTCTGCACCGGACATCTGCCGATCGGCGCGCGCAGCCTCGGCGCCTGCAACGGCTGGGTCCACATCGGCGGACATGACGCCGACACCTGGCGCGAACGGGCCATGGCCCTGGGCCTGCCGCTGGCAGAAGGGGAGGCCCGGCAATGACCGCGCGACCGGAACTGGAACGACGCGCCCTCGCCCGCACCTACTCGGACTTCTGCTTGCTGCGCGAGCAGGCCGATGGTCTCGAGCTGCCCGAGATCGCCCTTGTCGCGGTGGACCGCGCAACCGAGGATATCACCCTCGATGCGGCGGCCTTCAATCGACTGCGGGGCACTCTCGACCGCCCGGAGGGCGCGGCCTGGTGTCGCTTCCGCTCGGTGGTCCGATGGTCCGGCGCAGCGGACTGGCCCAGCTTCAAGGAGGCCGGCCCGCCCCTCTTCGCCGAATGGATCGAGGCGCCGGAACGGTCCTGTCGCCTGCGCCTGCTGAGCGGCTCGGCATCACCACGGGCGCGGATCTGGACCTTCACCGAGCGCGTGCTCGGTCCCGACGACCCGCTCCGGGAGGGCGAGGTCTGCGCGCTCCGCGAGGAGCGCAAAGCGCTGGCCCGCGCCGCGCCCGACGGGATCGCCAGCCTCGTCTACCATGTATTCTGGGGCGCCGAGCCGCATGAGGATGTCCATGCCCTCCGCCGCCGGTTCGACCGGTTCGCGGGATTTCTTCGAAGGAGTGAGCCATGCCGGTGAAGGCACCCTTCCGCTTCGCCCGGATCAACCGCTGGATCCACGAACCCGCCTGGGGTCCGCTCGTCTCGCATGACGTGCCCTTCGCCGACGGGCTCTCGGGCCGCGTCACGCTGCGCATCACCGCCAAGACACCGCTGCTGGTGGGTGGGCGCCGCCGACCGGCCACCGAGAACCGCGAGGGCGCCGTCTGGCCCTTCCGCCTGCCCGACGGCCGCTGGGCGCTGCCTCCTTCCACCCTCCAGGGCATGACCCGCGCCATCCTCGAGGTCGCCGCCTTCGGCCGCCTCGGCCCCTGGATCGAGGACCGCCGCTTCGGCATCCGCGACCTGGCCAAATCCGCGACCGCCGATCTGCACTATCGCTCCCGGCTGACAAGGAACATCGACGCTGTATTCCACCCTCAGACGCGCGCCGGTTGGTTGATCAAGCACGGCGACACGGCTGTTCTTGTGCCATGCAATCTGTCGCGCGTGCATGTGGACGCCCTGGCCGAGTTGAGGACCGCATTGCTTGCCGAACGGGGACTCAAGGTGGGAACCCTTTACAACCTGCGCCGCGGTCACAAGGACCCCAGGGAGCGGTACAATCTGCTGACAAACGGCCTTGAGCCGCATGAGATCCTTGAACAGGATTTCTGGATCGAACCGCAGCGCGATCACAGTCATGACAATCCGCCGCGCAACATCTTCGACTCCGAGTGTTTGCCCTGTGCGCTCAGACCAGGCGCCCGGCCCGAATTCGAGGTCGAACGACAGCGGGGAACGATCGTGCTGACCGGAAAGGTTCCATCTGCAGCGCAAGAGAACACAAGCACCCGGAACGCGGAAATCCATGGCAAGAAGCGCGAGTTCGTGTTCTTCGGACCATCTCGGGCTGAGCTTGAAGCGGAGATCGAACAGCATGGTGTTGATGCCTTGTTCGAAGAGGCCGGGCGCCGAGTGTTGGACATCGACCAGATCACCTGGGCCGCCTTCCTGTTTCTGCATTGCGATGCCCGCAAACGCCCGAAGAACGAAACTTGGACCTACTGGCATGACGATTTCCAGAACCACCGACCCGTGCCCGTCTTCTGGTGGCCAGATGCGGCTGATTACACCGTCGTCTCCACCTTCGGCATGGCCTTTGCCTTCAAGGCGGCATTTCCCCTGTCCACCCATGACCTGCTGCGGCACAGCCATCCCGATCACCTCGAGATTCCGGCCAAGGCCGGGCTGGACCTGCCGCACCTCGTTTTCGGTTGCTTTGCCGAGGCGGACCAAGGGCGTGGCCTGAAGCGCCGTGCCTGGTTCGGGCTGGCTGCAACCGACTTCGATACTATCAGACAGGAAGACGAGGTCGAAGTCATCCTCGCAAGCCCCAAGCCAAGCTATCTTGGCCTTTATGTCAGGCAGCGTAATTCCGCTAGGAACACCATTCCCGCCGACGAACCGATGGCCGCTTTCACGCGCCTAAGAAAGGGCGAGGCTGGCGTTCCTGCCACGCCGTCCATGGCATTGCTCAAGCCCGAGCTTGCGGGCGTGAAGCTGTGGCCTGCCGCTGCCAACCGGCCCATCGCTAAAGCCCAGGCCGAGGCCCATGGTATGAAGGGACCCGGCAAGTCGGTCCAGACACGGCTCACTGCCCTGCGCGCGGGGGCCGAGTTCGAGACCAACCTCACCTTCCACAATCTGCGGCCGGTCGAGATCGGCGCCCTGCTCTGGGCGCTGAGCTTTGGTGACAAGCGCGCCTTCGATCCGGCCCGGCGGTCGGATCATGACCGCCTTCGGCACCGGCTGGGTATGGGAAAGCCTTTCGGACTAGGCGAAATACAGATCGATATCGGCAAGATCAGCTTCCAGGACGGCGCAACGCGGACTCCCACGGATCTCATCTGCCAATTCGCGGACCACATGGCCGAGGCCTATCGGCACGCCGAGCCATGGCAGGGCAAAGATCCCGGCGAGGACGCCTGGAGGATGTCGCCGCAGGTTGCGGGGCTGCTGAAGGCAGCAAGCCCGGGGGCAAACAACGCCGCCGATCTGGCATACATGAGCCTCAACGCGGCCGACCACAGCTACGTAGCCTACAAGAAGGCACAGGCGTTTCTGGAGCCCTATGTTGCCGAGCACATGGAAATCCCGAGATATGTGGAACCGCCAGAGGACTGCGAACCGGTCCACGCCCCCGTCGCCGCCGCCCCGGATCCGGTAGGCGTGGCGCCACCGGGTGAGCGGATACAGGCGCCCGCAGCGCACCAGATCGGGGCGAAGCCAGCGCCTGTGCGCATCCGGTTGGTGGCGCTTGCAAGGCCTGAACTCGGCATCCGGGAAGGCGTGCTTCTGGATGTGGATAAGACCAGGAAGAACCCGTATCTCGGCAGATTCGGCACACGCGCGGTGTGGTTGAAGCGCAATCAATTCGAACATCTGGGCTCCGAAGGCGACCCATCGCCATGACACAGTCCCGCAACATTCTCCTCGGCAACGAGGCATCCGGTCAGCCGGTCGTCTTCGTTGCCATGCCGACCGGCCAGGTGCTGGCCAACCTGTTGGCCTTGTTCGAACTCGTCGAGCCGGATGACCATGTTATCTGGCTGGCCACAGGGGATGCCGTCCGTCGTGGCTGGCTGGCACGATCGCAGGCAGTGCTGAAAGAGCGCTGTCCAGCGGTCAGCCAGCACGCCTTGCAGGACCTGTCCGAAACGCTTGACGGCTGGGGCGAGGCCTTCGCCGATTTTGCCCGGAAGATCATGGTCAGGACGCCCGTGCTGATCATCAATGGCGGCACCAAGCTGCTGAACTATGCGGTCGCCGAGGCCTTTCGCCGCGCGGGGCGCAGCCAATACCCGGTGGCCTATGCCTCGACCTTCCGCCCGCCGGGGTTGATGCTGCAACCGGAAGGACATGGCGGATCTGCCACGCGCGTGGACTATGGGCCCGAGCGTTTCCCCCGGCTGGCCGAGGTTCTCGCGGCCTCGGGACATCAACTTGCAGCCCATAACAGGGGCACCTGCCTGTGGCGCGCGGGGTCGCCTCCCGCGCCTGTGCAGCCGCAGGCTTACGGATCGGACAGCGACGTCACCTTCCGGATGCATGCGGACACATTCGCGCGGGTTGTTCGCGGCAGGCAGCCTGTCGATGCGATTCCGACTTTCCGACACGCGCAACTGGACGAGCAGCAATGCGCACGCCTGCGCGACGCGGTGAACATCTATCAACGTCGCAATGGCACGGATGAGGCCCTCGCCGAGATATTCAACGCGTTTCGAAAGGTCGGGCAGGTCTCAGCCAGGCGCTTGAAGGCCCAGGCGGAAAGGCTCAACACCCTGCCGCAGCCCAAAGAAGGCGAGCGGCTGAACGATCTGTTCGAAGCCGCGGTTGCAGCACGGATGATTGCGCTGCTTGAGGCGCGGCCAGAGCTTGCGCGTCTTGTCGGAGAGGTCTGGCGCAATGTCGAGATCACGCCCGTTGACCGTACCGACAGCGCACCCACCGAATTCGACGTACTGATCCTGACCCGGCACGGGTCGGCCTTGGTGCTTGAATGCAAGTCCGGGCTCGGCCTCTATGACCCCGAGACCGACAGCCTCAGCAAGGACATGCATGCGCGAGAATACCGGCTCAGCCGCTCGGCAAGCGGGATCGCCAAACTCGTCGTCTGTCTGCCGGCATATCGGACGGCCATCGGACTGGACTGGCAGGATGACATCCTGAACAGCTGGCGCAAGTCACTGCTGGGACGGCACGAGGTTGCCTTTTTCACGCTTCCCGATGACCCCGGCGGAGTGGTCGAAACGACAGACGGGCCGCTGGACGTGCCCGGCTTCGACGCGACACTCGCCACCTTGATCGCCGCGACCTGAACGCTGGTCCAAACATGCAAACAGCGGGCCCGAAGGCCCGGTGCGACGCCGCCTCTGGAAGTTGCTGAAAAGGTAGCCGTTTCCAGCACTTTTCTCCACCCACTGGGATCCGTCGGGTTTTCGACCGTTTTAAACGGCATCACCCTATCAACATGTCAGATTCCTGTCTGATGTCAACAGCTTCAGCTCTTTGCCGCCCCCTCGGCATTTTCAGGTCAAGCTGATGCGACCCAACCCCGACAGCGGGCGACGCGGCGAGGCCTGATTTACAGGTAAGACGCGGCGGTGGCCTGGATTATCGCAACCTTGACGAAAGCGGTTCCGGCCGACGCCGGAGGTATGTGCGTCCCTGGGCGTTTCTGTCCCCGGAACGGGATGGCGACGCTGGCAATCGTGAAGGAGGCGCCGCCATGACCCTGATCAGGACGTTCACCCTGCTTCTGAACCTCGTCTCGGCCGCCCTGACGGGCGCCGGCTTCTACACCTTTCTCGAGCCCTGGGCCACGCGGATGGCGGGGCTTGAGTATGGCTGGATGGCCGCGACCGTGGCCGCCGGCACCCTGAGCATCGCGGTTCAGGGGCTTGTGCACACGTATTGGTGGCGGGGCGGCACCGAGGGGCTTCTGCCATTCAACCTGCTCGCGGCCACAAGCGTGTCCCTGGTGTCGTGGGTCGGCGGCGCGGGAGGTGCGATGCTTGTGGCGAGCCATGGAGAGCTGCTCTTTGCCCAGCAGCAGCAGGAAGTGGCCGGCACGACGGTGCCGGTGCGCGCCTTCGCGAACAAGTTCGCCGAGCTCCGTACCGACGTGACATCGCTGGCCCGTGAAGCGGGGCGTCTGTCCGAACTCGAGACGCGCGCGGGCGGAACCTGCCGGAACGATACCGCGCCCGGCGGCGGCTGCGGACCGCGGTGCCGGCTGCGCCAGCGCCACGCCGAAGAACTCGCGGGCATTGAGGCTCTGGCGGCCCGCCTCGAGGGGGAGGCGCGCCAGATCGCCATGGACATGTCGGTGGCCGATAACCTCGAGACGCAGCGCGCGCTCTACATGCAGGCGCTGCGTCTGCAGGCGAACACCGACCAGCGCAGGATCGTCGAAGCTCTCCGGTCGGTGGCGAGGGATCTGAGCGAGCAGATCGCCGACGTGCATCCGCAGACCGGCGCCGAGACGCAGTTCAGCTGCGAAGACCCCGAATTCGCTGCTCGGGTTACGGCACTGGCGAGTGTCGCCGGCAACCGTGTCGAGCTCCCGGAAACCGCTCCGCGCGCGCAGTCGGTGGATCTCGGTGATGGCCTCGCCTGCGTGGTGGCGCGTCTGGGCGAGCTGTTCCTCGGCACCGAGCCCTGCGCGGCAGAGGTGAGTGACACGCCCCTGCTGATTGCCGCTGTGCTGGAAGGCCTGGTTATCGTCTTTCTCCTCGTCGAGGCGATGCGCCACCGCCAACAGGGGCGGGTTCCGACGGCGCCCGAGCTCTTTCAACTGGGCGCAAAGCGCAAGCTCACCGAGCGCGAGCTGGCGGAATGCACCTGGCTGGTGCAGGCGTACGGAAAGTATGTCTGGACCGGCCGTCGCGCCTCCTTCATCGCGGTGCCGGTCGATGGCGATATCGACGCTTCTACCGATGCCTCCCGTCTCGTCCGCTATTTCGGGCAGCCGCGCCCGTCGCATGTCAACGTCCCCCTCGCAGAACTGCAGCCGGGATGGGTGAGCGCGCGCGCCGACGTCCTCGGGCATCCGACGGTCTTCAACCTCTATCCGTTCCACGCCTCCGGCCTGTTTCGCATCAGGAAGGCAGAGCGCGATCTCGTCGAGGCGACCGCGCAGGCGAGGACATGAGGTTGCACAAGGTTGCGATGCGCAGGGGCCATCTCCCGAGGTGGTAGTGCATGCGCGATGGAGCGCGCGAAACGGAACGCCATGGCGGCCGCGGGCGGGTCCGAGGGCAGGCTCAAGACCGGGAAGCGGAGGGCGGAAAGATGCAAGACCTTCTGAACTTCGACCTCAGCGCCGTCCTCGACGAGGATCTCCGCGCGTGGCTGGACATGGCACGGTCCGCCATCGACCCGCTGGCGCGTGAATTCGGCCATCTTCTGGACATGCCGATGCTGGCCGCGTTCCTCGTGGGCGCCCTTGCGATGCTTACGGGGGCGCGGCTTGCGCTGCTGGGGGCCGCCTTGATGCTGCTGGGCCAGGCTCTCGTTCAGACGGGCGTGTTGCCGGACCTGCCGGACTGGGTGGCGCCCATCGCGCTGGTGCTGCTGATGCTCGGAGCGGTCCAGGGGCTGCTCACCATCTTCTTCGGCGAACAGACGGCCGGCGCCCTGCTCGTCGCCGCTGTGGTGGGGGTGATCCTGTTCGTTCTGTGGCGGGGGCCGGCAAGGGCATTGCGGCTTCTGGGGCTCGTGGTCCTGAGGAAAGGGGGGCGCTGACCATGGACGAGGCGTCGCTGTTCACATTCGGGCACGAGCAACTGCTCGCCGGAGCCGTGTCGGGCCTCGTCCTGTCGGCGTTGCTGCGCAATCGTACCGTGGCCACACTGCTGGCAACGGGTATTGCCGGCGCCCTCGTCTGGGCCATCGTCGGCGACCCGGACGGGCCGACCGCGCTGTTCGAGGCCGGCGCTGAACGGCTGTCCGCGCTCGCCACCCAGGGGTTCCTGACGGGCATGCTGCTGGCGAAAACCTGCGTATCCATCGTCGAGTCCCTCGCGGGCGGCGGCGAGGGGCGGCGGCGATGAATGCTCCCTTTCCTCCTCGCCGTCCCCTGGGCCGCCGTCTTACGGACGTCGAACTCGACAGGCTTGTCGATCGCGTGCTGGACGATGAGCGTCGGCTTGGCGACACGCTCGAGCAGCATCGCGACACGGACCTCGAGCGGTTCCTCAACCGGCTCGGCCGCAGACGGCGGCAGCGCCTGCTGCGGCGGTGGGTTCCTGAGTGGCCTGTCCTTTCCTTCAGCTTGCCCCGCCACCCGTTCAGGGCGACGGCCAGGTCTGTCGCGGCAGCACCTGTCGCGGCAATGAACCGGACGGCGTCCGGCTCGCTTTGGCGGGCCTCGCTGTTCGCAGCGGCGGTGCTTCTTCTGCCGAAACTTGCCATCGGGCTTGTGGCAGAGCCTCTGATCACCCCGATGCTCGCGCGAATGCAAAGCGATCTCGCGGAACAGGCCGACAGGGCCATGCGCTGCAGCGATGCGGTCATTCTCCGGGATGAGACGGGCGCCGCTGCCGGCGTCCTGCCGGTGCATGCGGGAGAGAGTTGCCGGCGGGCACGCACACATCTGACGGCACGGTTCGACGACGACACCGCCCTGCGGATCGCAGAAGCCATCGGCGTTCTGGAAGGTCGCTGGGCGCGGGGTCCGCTGACGTTTCTGGGGCAGGATATGGTGGGCCTGGTGAGGGGGGCTGCGTTCGAAGCCGAGCTGCGTCTGCGCGGGCTGCCCCGACGGGAAACCCTCGAAGCCTGGCTCAGGGGAGAAAGGCCCACCCGGCTTTCCCCGCGGGGCAGTGGCCCGATTCTCTCTTCATTCGAAGCCCTCGTGGGGCAAGCGAGCCAGGTGGCGAGCATCCAGGACAAGCTGAGGAACATTCAGGCGGCCACGGTGTTCGTGGCAGGCCGGCTCGGCGGCGACCGGCTGGCGCGCGCCCATTTCCTGTCGTCGCGCATGACGGCAATCCACGGGATCGGCAGTCCACTGGCGGGTGCCGTGGCCGCCGAAGCCCTGTTTGGCGGCCCGCCCCGCACGCTGGGCGAGATCTGCCTCTTTGCGGCGAGCTCGAGCTTTCACCTCTACCAGGACCTGCCCGTGTACGGGAGTGCGGTCAGCTGGCGGCTCGGACGTGCGCAGCGCCGCGCGGGGGTCTGCGCGGATCAGCTGGCTTCCGACGATGCCGAGCGCGCCGCGGCGCATGCGTTCATCGAATCCTTCGAGAGCCCGGAGCAGCTCCTGCCGGTTCTTCCGAACTCGGCGGGCATCATCGCGCGCGACGCGCTCATCGCCGGCGGGATGCGCGAACCGAGCAGTGACAAGCGCCTGCTGCTCGACCTGAACGCGCAACGCCGAGCCGAAGCCCAATTTGGCGGCGTATTGCAGGAGCTCTCGTCGCGCCTCGAGCCTGGCCTCTGCTTCGACGGGCGCTGCGCCGTGCCGGTGGACTACCTGGTCGCAGTCGCGGAAATCGACGGAGATCGGTTGCCTCTGCGCCTTGTCCTGACCAATCGGCATCGGTCCCTGCTCGGTCCTTTCGAACGCACGCCGGACGGCATGACCCGACCGCTGGCGCCCGCCTTCGGCCTCGGCAGCCAGCACAAGACCCTGCTGGCCCTCGTCGCCCTCGGCAACGGCGAGGAGCAGCTCTGCAACCGGGTCTCCGGCGAGATCACCAACACCAGCGGTCCGGCGCCTGTCATCGACTGCGTGGAGGGGCGCGCGGAAGGCTGGGTCGGCATCGACACCGCCTTCGGAATCTCGATGAATCTGCCTTGGATCGACGTGGCACGGCGCCATGCCACCGAGATGGACAGGCTCGAGACGGCGCTCGGGTTCGTAGGAGATCCAGCGGGCCCCGGGGGGGCCGCCATGGGGGTGGGGCGCCGCGCGCCCCCCGAGCGCTTCATGGCGCTCTTCGCAGCTCTTGGACGAGCGGAGCTCGGCCAGCCCGCGAGGACCGAGGGCCTCATGGTGCTCGAAGATCACCCGGCATTCCCGGTCGATCTCGAAGCCATCGGGTATGGCCATGCGGTCCTTGGCAACTCCGCTTCCGTCTTCGCGGCGCCGCTGGCCGCTCCGGGCACGCTCCGGCAGCTGTCCGAGCGACTGGAGGGGACCGGGTGCCACGCGATCATGGGCAAGACCGGCACCACCGAAATCGATGGCGGGGGCCGCGCAAGATCGCGCTCCGCGACCGTCGTCGTCCGGTGCGGCGACCGTAGCCTCGTCGTCCATGCAGGGATCGAGAGCACCAACGCAAGCCAGGCGCTGGGGGCGATATCCGCGCGCGATCTGGAGCGGATCATCGCCTTGGCGCTCAGGACACTCCTCGACCCGTCATGATCACCACCGCTGACGGCACGCAGTCCGAAGGACAATTCTGGCCAGATGCTGCGAGCGGCCTGCCGGCTGACCAGCAAGCGGTGCCCATTCTCTCCCCGAACACCTCGTCGCCAAAGCCGCGACGAAACCAGAGATGGTGCGGCAGCAGCGGGTACACATAACGCCAGCGTCGGCAAGAAACTATTCGAGGTCCCGCTGAAGCGAGCCTGAATGACCGCCTTGGTCATGACGCGCCGCAGCATGGCTGAGGTGCCGAACGGAAGCAAAGGGGCCCAGCACGTTGCTACACAAGCGAACGGGCTTTCCATGCTGCGTATTGCCTGAATGCCGCTGACGGGCCCGCAGCGGCCACCAAGCGCTGTGAGCGCTTGCCGAAACCCTCGGCCGGCTGCAGCGGCGCGAGGTCGGGGCGGACTGTCACCCCATCAGCTCCTCCTCGGTGACCTTCCGGGCGGCGGCGTGCATGTCGACGTGGAGGGCGCCGTCTTTTAAGATGGCGGCGCCGTCGGCCATGCGGGCGAGTTCGTCGGGGGTGTAGAACTCGTCGAGTTCGGCGGGGGTGAGGGTGAGGACGCGCTCGTCGTCGACGGGGTCGGTGATCAGGAAGTGGTGCCAGGTCATTGCGGGGATCCTTGTGGGGCCCCGGCCGGAGCCGGGGCAGTGGGGGTCAGGCGAGTTCGGCCTCGAGGTCGCTGGGCTCGCCTTCGAGCAGGCAGGCGGCCTCGATCATGGCGCGGAGCATGAGGTCCTGCGCGGCGGCCTCGGCCTCGGGCTGCAGCCAGTTGCGGGCGTGGTGGAGGAGGTCCTCG
>Ga0213835_100577_pt1 | contig 32046 bp, 21 predicted proteins | sample SWPATP01_FD_160576 | JGI IMG/M metagenome (GOLD analysis project Ga0213835, IMG submission 160576) | Coastal seawater microbial communities from Marineland, Florida, United States - SWPA TP0 #1 | ecosystem: Environmental > Aquatic > Marine > Coastal | place: USA: Florida | collected 2016-08-05 | reverse complement strand
GGAAACATGCCAAGCATTTCTGGCGCCGCTTCGCCGCCAAGAACGGCACAGATCTGCTCGATGAAATTCAATCCTTGATGAGAGATTTCGGCAGCAAATTCACGATAAATTTTGCATGACTACTTAGTAAGATTTGTATTGCCTCGATAATTAATTATATACGGGCTGCTCTTCAAAGGCCAAAATGTTGGAGGCTTACCAAAGAAAGTTGCAATATTTCGAGCTATTCCTTTGATTGAAAAATCCATATGCATATTATAATGGTAAGATTGATTGTATATTCCATAAGTACCATCTGGCCTTGAGCGAATAGTTATTTGGCCATGCACCCAGTACGCTAAGCCGTTAACGTATCCTGGTGCTTTAAGTCCACCATTTGGGTCCGGTTTCCACTCACCTAAAGCAGTGACTTTAAGCATGCTAGCATCTACAGTAACTGTTAGGTTAGGATCTGAATTTGTGAGATATAGTAAATCCGCCTCGTGTTTCCCCGTAATAAAACCTCGTTCTGTGATATTACGCGCAAGTACCCGAGAATATCCGGACAAGCCGCTATCCCCTGCATTGGTGTCGTTTGGACCTTCGGGAAAAACCGTCGTATAACAGCCCAGACCCTCTCTTACACCACATCTTCCATCAGGATCGGTAAACAGATACGGATTGTTATTCGCATAGTTGTAGCGATTAAAGCTGCCTCCAGTATTTGCATCCGTCACCACCGGATCCACACTCAAGAACCGCCCCGCCACCGGATCATAATACCGCTGCTGCATGTACACCAGATCCGTCTCCGGATCGTTCACATGTCCGGTGAACCCGATCGCGCTGCCCGTTGTCGTCAAGCCCGCCACCGCGGCCCCCGGCTTGGTGCCCGCCGCCGTGAGTCCGTAAGGCTCGAACTTGGTACGATTCAATTCGGCGCCGGCCTGATTCGTATGCGCCACGGGCGAGCCCAGCGCGTCGGTGTGGACATACTGCGTGGCCCCATCAATGACCGTCTCGGCAATCTGCTTGCCGTCCAGGTAGACATACGCCGTCCTGGTCGACGTGGTGCCGGTACATTGGCTGCCCGACAGCGTGGCACCATTCGGACAGCTGTAGCTCGGCGTAGCCGCAACGCTGTTCGTGTGGCTGCAGGTGCTGCCATTCGGGGTGTCGCCCGCGTTGCAGCTGTAGTTGGGGGGGGCGCCGCGTAGGCGCCGGTCTGCGTACAGGTGCTGCCGTTCAGGCTGCCGCCGCTCGGGCAGCTGTAGGCCACCGTGCCAGCGTAGACCGTGGTCTTCAGGCAGGTGCCGCCGAAAAGCGGGTCGCCATTCGGGCAGCTGTAGTTGCTGGTCGCCGTGTAGGTGCTCGTCTGGGGGAATGGTGCCGAAGACCGCTATGAGGCATTAGTTGCGCAATTGCACAACTACCATTGTGTACCGATTTAAATGCCGAATACTCACCAATTGTAATAACCGCAATATATTTCTTACGAGCACATCCGAGTACGACTGCAACACCCCCCTCAACAAAAATCCCGGCTATTCGTCGTCAGCCTGCCCAGCAAATGCGACATATCCACCAGCCGCTTCGCAACCAGGTGCTTGACCTGCCCCTGGCTCTGCCAGATGCCATACACGCCGAGCAGGTTCGCGCCCAGCACCTCGCGGCGCTGGTGGTCGACCAGGTCGGGCCAGACGATCACGTTGACGTTGCCGGTTTCGTCTTCCAATGTCAGGAACAGCACGCCGTTCGCGGTGCCGGGGCGTTGGCGCACGGTGACCAGGCCGCAGCCGCGCGCGAGCTGGCCGTCGGCGTATTCGTTGAGGACCGAGGCCGGCATGAAGCGCTGCGCCAGCAAGGGTTTGCGCAGCAGCGCCACCGGGTGGCGTCCCAGCGTCAGGCCTTGCGCGCGGTAGTCGCCGACGATCTCGTCGCCTTCCGAGGGCGCGGCCAGGACCGGCATGGCTTCCTCGACCGTCGTCGGGCGCAGCAAGTCCTTGTCGGGTACACCGCCGACCGCCTGCCACAGCGCCTCCCTGCGATGGCCGGCGAGCGAGCGCAAGGCGTTGGCGCCGGCCAGCACTTGCAAGTCGCCTCTAGCGAGCCCCGCCCTGCGCGCCAGGTCGGCCACGCTGTCGAAGGGACGGATCGCGCGCGCGTCCTCGATGCGGGCGGCGGCCTCGCGATTCATGCCGCGCTGGAGCGACAAGCCCAGACGCACCGCCGGCTGGCGCGTGCTGTCGTGGAGTTCTTCCAGCGTCGATTCCCAGCCGCTGATGGCGATGTCGGACGGCCGCACTTCGATGCCGTGGCGCTGGGCGTCCTGCACCAGCTGCGAAGGGCTGTAGAAACCCATCGGCTGGCTGTTCAGGAGCGCGCATAAAAACGCCGCCGGCTCGTGGCATTTCATCCAGGAGCTGGCATACGCGAGCAAGGCGAAGCTGGCCGCGTGCGACTCGGGGAAACCGTATTCGCCGAAGCCCTGGATCTGGCTGAAGATGGCTTCCGCAAAGGCCAGTTCGTAGCCGCGTTCCAGCATGCCGCGCACGATGCGGTCGTAATAATGTTCGAGGCCGCCCTTTCTCTTCCAGGCCGCCATCGCGCGGCGCAGCTGGTCGGCTTCGCCGGGCGTGAAACCGGCGCCGAGGATCGCCACCTGCATCACCTGCTCCTGGAAGATCGGCACACCCAGCGTGCGTCCGAGCGCGGCTTCCATTTCCGGGCTCGGGTAGCGCACCGGTTCCAGGCCCTGGCGCCGGCGCAAATACGGGTGCACCATGCCGCCCTGGATCGGCCCCGGGCGCACCACCGCCACTTCGATCACAAGGTCGTAGAAAACGCGCGGCTTCATCCGCGGCAGCATGCTCATCTGGGCGCGCGACTCGATCTGGAACACGCCCACCGTGTCGGCCGCGCAGATCATGTCGTAGGTGGCCTTGTCGTCAGGCGGGATGTCCTGCATCTCGAACAGGCTGCCGTGGCGCAGGCTGACCAGTTCCAGCGCGCGGCGCAGCATCGACAGCATGCCCAGCGCCAGCACGTCGACCTTCATCAGGCCGAGTTCCTCGAGGTCGTTCTTGTCCCACTGGATGACGCTGCGGTCGACCATCGCCGCGTTCTCGATCGGCACCAGGCGCGAGAGCTTACCCTGCGCGATGACGAAGCCGCCCGGGTGCTGCGACAGGTGGCGCGGGAAGTTGAGCAGTTGCGTGGCCAGGGTCGCCCACTGGCGCGACAGCGGCGCCTCCGGATCGAGGCCGCTCTCCGCAAGACGATTCAGCAAATCGGCCCGGTTGTCGAACCAGCGATGGCTCTTGCAGACTTTTTCGATGATGCCGAGATCGACGCCGAGCGCGCGGCCGCTGTCGCGCAGCGCGCTTTTGGGCCGGTAGCTGATCACGACCGCCGCCAGCGCCGCGCGCATGCGGCCGTACTTGTTGTAGATGTACTGGATGACTTCTTCGCGGCGCTGGTGTTCGAAGTCGACATCGATGTCGGGCGGCTCGTTGCGCTCCTTCGAGATAAACCGTTCGAACAGGAGATTGGCGCGCGCCGGATCGACTTCGGTGATGCCTAGGCAGTAGCAGACGGCCGAATTGGCGGCCGAGCCGCGTCCCTGGCACAGGATGTTGTTCGAGCGCGCGAAGCGCACGATGTCGTAGACGGTGAGGAAGTAGTGCTCGTACTTCATCTCGGCGATGAGTTCGAGTTCGTGCTCGACCTGGGCCTGCACCTTGGCCGGAATGCCGTCGCGAAAGCGGCGGTGCGCGCCGATATAGGTTTCGCTGCGCAGAAAACTCGATGCTGTCCGCCCCTGCGGCACCACTTCGTTCGGGTATTCGTAGCGCAGTTCGTCAAGCGAAAAGGTGCACAGCGAAGCGATACGCAGTGTCTCGCTTAGCGCCTCGTTCGAGTAGATGTTGGCCAGGCGCAGGCGCGCGCGCAGGTGTTGTTCGGCATTCTGCGCCAGGCCGTAGCCGCATTCGGCCACGGGTTTGTTCAGGCGCGTGGCGGTGAGCGTGTCCTGCAGCGGCTTCCTGGAACGCACGTGCATCACGACGTGGCCGAGGGCGACGATGGGCAGCCCATGCTGCCAGCCGACTTCTTCCACCGTCACCTGGTGCGCTTCGTCGAAGGCGCGGTGCAGCAACACCAGTCCGAGCCAGGCGCGCCCCGGAAACTGCGCCGCCACCCACTTCGCCTGCGCATGCAGGCGGTCGACATCCTTGGGCTCGTGGCCCGGATAATGCGGCAGCAGGATCGCCAGGCAGTCGGGCATGCCCTGCAGGTGCGCCAGTTCCGGCGGCGGGCTGGCGATGTCGTCCAGCGTCAGGAGATAGGTCCCCTTCTCGCTGCGCGTGCGTCCGAGCGTGATGAATTCGGACAGGTTGCCGTAGCCGTTGCGGTTGCGCGCCAGCAGGATCAGCGACAGCGCGGCACTGCCGTCCTGGTGCCGCAAGTGGAAATGGGCGCCGACGATGAAGGGCAGCGCCGCCTTCTTCGCCTCGGCATGGGCCCGCACCACGCCGGCCAGCGAACACTCGTCGGTCAGCGCCAGCGCCGCGTAACCGAGCCGCACCGCCCGCTCCACCAGCTCCTCGGCGTGCGACGCGCCTTGCAGGAAGGAGAAGTTTGACAGGCAGAACAGCTCGGCGTAATCGGGCAAATGCGCGGGCAGGTTCTGGGGCGGCGGTGAAGGGGCGGACGGCATCGGCAAGGTAGAATATTGTGAGTTCACAAACTACTGTATAGAAACACAGTATATCTGATGAGGTCAACTTAGCAATAATTACCGTGCGGATACTAAAATTTACATGTTTCGGTGCTGGCCCCGGCACCGGCAATCCGGCCCTGGTGGTGATCGACGGTCCCGCCGATGCGGCGCAACGCGCTGCGCTGGCGCGTCGGCAGGCGACGACCTGCGTCTTTCTCGATCCGGGCGACGCGCCGGAGGTGGCGGCGACCCTGGATTTCCTCTATCCGCACATGCGCAGCCCGCTCTGCCTGCATGCGACGCTGGCGGCGGCCCGGGTGCTGTTCGACGCACATGGCGGGCCGGCGCCGCTGACGGTGAAGACGGCGCTGCGCGGACAGCGCCTGCGCCTGTCGCGCGATGGCGAGATGATCCATGTGGAGCTGGCGCGCGAAGCGGCGCCGGTGCTGGACATCGACGCCGCCCTGGCTGCGCGCCTGCTGGCGCAGCCGGACTTCGCGCTGGCCAGCGCGCCCGTGATCGCCTCGGTCGGCAGCCCGAAGCTGCTGCTGGAACTGGCCGATGCGGCCACGCTGTACGGCTTGCGGCCAAACCTGGCGCTGATCCATGACTGGAGCCGCGCCCACGGCGTGAGCGGCTGCTATGCCTGGTGCCGCGTTCGCGGCGCAGGAAACGAAGCCGAAGGCCGCAATTTCAACCACCTCGACCCGCTGCTGGAAGACCGCGCCACCGGCGTGGCGGCCGGCGCGCTGACGCTGGCGCTCGGGCATGGCCTGGTGCTGCGCCAGGGCCGCGCCCTTGGCGCTGCCTGCGCGATCCACACGGCGCTCGCGGGCGCTGCGGTATTGGTAGGGGGACAGGTCGCGCCAGCCTTTTTTCCGATGCATTAATATTAATTTTTGACTCGGCAAACTTCCTCATGGCAAGCGACCGCACCGGGCGCGACGATGACGGCGCAGTACGTCGGCGCCGGCCGCTAGGACATGGTCAACCACGTCGCCGCGCAAACCATGCTGATGGTCGTCATCACCTCGGTCGTGTTCGGCGCGCTCGGCTTCATCCTGGCGCCACTGCTGCTGCGCCTGCTCGGGGTGGCGCCAGAGGTCTATGCCGGGGCGCTCGGTTTCCTGCGCGTCTCGTTCGTCGGCATCCTGTTCGTCGTCATGTACGCCATGTTCCAGGCGCTGATGCGCGGCGTGGGGCAAACCAGGGTGGCGGTGGCCACCCTGGTGGGCCAGAACATTGGCGCCGGCAAGATCGAGCGCGCCGAACGCATCACCTGGCTCGGCACGCTCGCCAGTTTCGCCATCCTCACCCTGATTGGCGGGATTGCCTGGCTGGGGGCGCCATGGTTCGTGCGCTTTTTCATCCCGGACGATGCGGCCGTGATCGCGGGCGGCGCCCATTTCATCCGCATCATGTGCCTGGCCTGGGGCGGGATCGGCATCCAGCTGTGCATCGTGTCGGCCTTTCGTGCCTCGGGCAACATGCTCAGCGCCATGATCATCGCCATGGTGTCGCAGTGGATGATCCAGTTTCCGCTGGCCTATGTCTTGGCGAAGCACACGAGCCTGGGCGCCGATGGCTTGTGGTGGTCCTTCCCCGTCACCAACATCCTGGTGGCACTGGTGTCGGTCGCCTGGTTTGCGCGCGGCAGCTGGAAAACGGTGCGCCTGACCGAGGACGACCTGCAGGTGGCCGACGTGACGCGCGAAGCCGTGATCGAGGAGGCCGCCCTGCGCTGACCCCGCTTGCATACCGGCCGCGTTTCCCTATCCTGAAGGTTTCTCGACGAACCAACGCGGAGGTAGACATGGATACCGTAGTGGTGGACAAGACAGAAGCACTTCGGAGCAGTCTCAGGGGAAGCCTGCTGCTGCGCGACGCGCCCGGCTACGACGAGGCGCGCACGATCTGGAATGCGATGATCGACAAGCGCCCCGGCATGATCGTGCGCTGCGCCGGCCCGGCCGACGTGCGCAGCGCCGTCGACTTCGCGCGCGAGAACGGCCTGGCGCTGGCGGTACGCGGCGGCGGCCACAACATCGCCGGCAGCGCCCTGGTCAATGACGGCCTGGTGATCGACCTCTCGCCGATGCGCTCGGTGCAGGTGGCGCCGCACACCAGGCGCGCCTGGGTCGAGGGCGGCGCCCTGCTGCGCGATGTCGACCACGAAGCCCAGGCCTACGGACTGGCGACGCCGCTCGGCATCAATTCGACCACCGGCGTGGCCGGCCTCACGCTCGGCGGCGGCTTCGGCTGGCTCACGCGCAAGTACGGGATGGCGGTCGACAACCTGCTCGCGGCCGACATCGTCATCGCCAGCGGCGAGCGCCTGCACATCGACAGCGACAACCATCCCGACCTGTTCTGGGCGATTCGCGGCGGCGGCGGCAATTTTGGCGTCGTGACCAATTTCGAATTCGCGCTGCACCCGGTCGGCCCCACCGTGACCGGCGGCTTGATCGTGTTCCCGTTTGCCCAAGCCGGGTCCGTGCTGCGCAAGTACCGCGACTACGCCGAGCGCATGGGCGAGGACATCTCGCTCTGGGGCGTCTTGCGCGGCGCCCCACCGCTGCCCTTCCTGCCTGCCGAAGTCCACGGCACCGGCATCGTGGCGCTGGTGTTTTTCTCGCCCTCGCCGCAGGACCAGGTGCAAGGCGCCATCGATGCCGTGCGTGCTTTCGGCACGCCGCTGGGCGAACACGTCGGCCCCGTGCCCTATACCGCGTGGCAGCAGGTATTCGATCCGCTGCTGGTGGCGCCGGCGCGCAATTACTGGAAGTCGCATAACTTCAATACGCTGAGCGACGCCGCCATCGACGTCGTGGTCGATTACGCCGGCAGGCTGCCGTCCGCCGACAGCGAGATCTTCCTCGGCCTGATCGGCGGCGCGGCGAACACCCACGCCCCCGACGAGACGGCCTATCCGCACCGCGCAGCGCTGTATGCGATGAACGTGCACACACGCTGGCAGGAGCCGTCGCAGGACGCCGCATGCCTGGCCTGGGCGCGCGAGTTCTTCCACGCCGCCGCGCCCCACGCCGCCGGCGGCGTCTACATCAACTTCCTCAACGAGGACGAGGTCGACCGCATCGCCGACGCCTACGGGCCGAACTACCAGCGGCTCAAGCAGATCAAGGCGAAATACGATCCGGACAATTTGTTCCGCGCGAACCAGAACATCCGGCCGGAGGCCTGAGACGGCGACTAGCCGGCCGCGCTTCTCAAGAGCCGCCCCAGCGGCTTGCCGCGCGTGCCATTCGGGAACAAGGCACGCGCCGTGCGCTCCGGGTCCAGGCCGAACAGTTCGGCGCAGGTCTGGGCGATCAAGGTGTCCAGCGCCAGCGTCGGTTGCAGGTCGCGTCCGTCGAGCAGGCTGGCCGGGGCCAGGCCGGGCCAGTCCGCAACCACGCGGCCGCCCTCGACCGCGCCGCCGATGAGCATGGCCGCCGCGCCGGTGCCGTGGTCGGTGCCGCCGGTGCCGTTCACGGCCACCGTGCGTCCGAACTCGGTGGCGACCAGGATCGCGCTCTGGCGCCAGGCATTCCCCGCGCCCTCGCCCAAGCCCGCGCGCAAGCCGCCGACGAGCTGGTCGAGGTTGCCGAGCTGGGTCGCCAGGCGGTTGTTCTGGCCGCTGTGCGTGTCCCAGCCATTGGTTTCGATCATGGCGATGCGCGGGCCGTCGGCGCGCGCCAGGAAGCCGGCCGCCATGCGCCCGAGTTCGGCGGGGTTCTGGCGCCTGGCTGCCGCTGCGCCTGCGCCATCGGCCATGCGGCGCGCGTCGAGCGCCGCCGCCCACAGCGCATGCAGCTGCGCGTCCTGCGCATACAGCTGACCGGCGCGCAGCAGCAGGTCGTCGTTCGGCTGGGCCAGTGCGGACGACGCATAGGAAGCCACGTCGACACTGCCGCGCAGCGCCATCGGCAGCGTCGGCGCGAAGGCGATCGCCGCATGGTCGCCAGGGGCGCCGCGCGGGAGCATGGCGGCCAGCCGGTTCATCCAGCCGTCCTTGAGCGCGAACGGCGCCGCGCCGCCCGTCTCGAGCACGTTCTGGCCATCGAAATGGGAGCGGTCGCGATACGGCGAGGCGAGCGCATGGAAGAAGCTCGCCTGGCGCGCGCGGTACAGCTCCCCGATGCCGGGCAGCGCCGGGTGCAGCGCGAACATGGCGTCGAGCTTGAAGGCCGCCTCCGGGTCGATCGCCAGCGCGCCGCGCAGCCCGGCATAGGCCGGCTCCGCGTAGGGAATCACGGTATTGAGGCCATCGGCCGCGCCGCGCTGGATGATGAAGACGAAGCGGCGCTCGCCGCCAGCGCCCGCGAATGCCACGCGCGGCGCGGCCAGCAGGGCCGCGCCGGCGGACAGGAAATGGCGTCGGTTCAGGCCCATCTTATCTCCTCAGGAATTCGGGTGAGACCAGCAGCAGCGCCAGCGCGGTGGCGGGACTGTCGGCGGCGGCGATCGCCTTGCGCGTCGGCTCGCCCAGCGTGCCGGGCAGGACGCGCGGCGCCAACGCGCGCGCATCGATGGTCGCACCCAGCGGTGCGGCCAGGCGCTGCGCCATTTCCACGCGGCGCACCAGCGCGTCGGGCGCCGCCCAGGCGCCGGCGATATCGCCGAAGCCCGCCGGCGAACCGGGATTCCATACCGGCTGGCCCAGCTGGTTCATCAGGTTGGCCGCCTGCTGGCCGGGCAGCTCGCGCCGTCCCAGCGCACGCAGGCTCGATAGCGCCCAGTCCCAGGGCGACTTGAACTTGGGCGCGTCCGCGTTCCAGGCTTCGGGCGCCGCCACCAGGTCGCGGTAGACGGCCGCCAGGTCGCCGCCGCTGCGCAGGAAGGTGTCGGCCAGGCGCCGCACCAGCGCCGGCGGCGGATCGTCGGCCACGAAATGGCGCGCCAGCTTGGTGGCGATGTGCTGCGCGGTCGCCGGCGCCATTGCCAGGTCGTGCAGGATGGCGCGCGCCTGTTCCTCGCCGCCTTCCGGATAGGCGCGGCCAAGCACGGTGCGGCGCCCGGGTTCGTGCATCGCGGGCGCGAAGCGGAAGGCTGCCGGGGCTTGCGCTTGCGCCTCCTCTTCCCCGGCAGCGCCGGGCAGCGTCCAGCCGGTCAGCGCGCGGGCCAGTTCCGTCACATCGCCTTGCGTATACCCGCTGCGCACCCCCAGCGTGTGGAGTTCGAGGATTTCGCGCGCCAGGTTTTCGTTGAGGCCCTTGCGCTGGCGCTGGCGCCGTCCGGCGCGGCTTTCCGGCCCGGTCGACTGGGCCTGGTCCAGGTACAGCAGCATGGCGGGGTGGCGCAGCGTCGCCAGCAGCAGGTCTTCGAAGCGGCCCAGCACCTGCGGGCGGATGGCGTCGGCCTCGAAGGCGCCGGCCAGGCCCATCGCCTGCACCTTGTCGACCGACACGGCGAAATGATTCGACCAGAAATGCACCAGCCGTTCCACGAACGGGGTCCGGGTTTGCAGGGCGAGCGTGGCGCGCGCGCCGACGCCGGCCAGGTAGGCCTCGCGTTCGCCGCGGCGCCAGGCTGCGCGCAGTGCTTCGCGTTCGCCCTCGGGCGCCTGGCGCAGCGCGCGCTGGCAGTCGACAACAGCGCGCACCCGCGCCGCGGTCGGCACCAGCGCCTGCCACGGCGCGGGGCGCGCCTCGTAGGCATCGAACTGCGACAGCAGCCAGCGCCGCGGATCGGCGGGCGGCGCGTCGTCAGGCCGGGCACCGAGTCCGAACCGGTTCAGTGCGATGGCTTCATTGTGCATGGCGTTCCATTCCTCGTTGTTCGGCTCGATCGTATCCCTGTATTCTCCCGAGGGGGCAATAAAGTTCCCGTTTTTTTCAGGCGCCGGCAACAGCGCTGCGCCGTGCTAGAGTTCACGAACGACATCACCCTACACGGAGACCCGCATGAACTTCCGGACCACCACCCGGCGCTGCCTGAGCGCCCTCGCCTTCGCCCTGCCCGCCGCCGCATTCGCCTTCCCCATCGGGCCGGTCGAATGGGTCGTCCCCTACGCCGCCGGCGGCGGCTCCGATGTCGTGGCGCGCGTGATTGCCGCGGAAATGACGAAGACGCTGGGCCAGCCCATCATCATCAACAACAAGCCGGGCGCGGGCACGAATATCGGCGCCGCATATGCCGCCAAGGCCGGCGCGGACGGCCAGCTCGTGCTGACGGCCGATACCGCCACGCTGGCGACCAACCAGTTCCTGTACGCCAAACCCGGCTACAACGCGGAGCAGGACTTCGCGCCGGTCGGCCTGATCGCGCGCTTCCCGCTGATCCTCGTCGTCAATCCCCAGGTGCCGGTGAAAAACCTGCAGGAGTTCCTGGCCTGGGCCAAGGCGCAACCCAATCCGGTGGCCTACGGCAGCCCGGGCGCCGGCAGCCCGCATCATCTCGCCACCGAACTGTTTTCCGACGTCGCCAAACTGCCGCTGCTGCATGCGCCCTACAAAGGCGCGGCGCCCGCCGTCCAGGACGTGATCGGCGGCCAGATCCCCTTCATGTTCGTCGACACCGCCGCCGGCGGCTCGCATATCCGCGCCGGCAAGCTGCGCGCGATCGGCATCGCCAGCCTGAAGCGGGTGCACGGTTTCGAGGCCATCCCGACGCTGGGCGAGCAGGGAATGGCGGGCTTCGAGGCCTATGCCTGGCAAGGCATGGTGGTGCCGGCCAGGACGCCGGCGGCGGTGCTCGACACGCTCAACAAGGCATTGCGCCAGGCGATCGGTAGCGACACGGTCAAGACGCGTTTCGAGGCGCTGGGCCTGGAAGCGATTCCCGGCAGCCCGGCCGAGATGGCGGCCTACGCCAAGGCCGAGCGCGAAAAATGGGGGAAGTTGATCAAGGCGAAGGCGATCCGGCTCGATTGAAGGAGCAACCCGTCGCTTGACTCTCGTTGGTGGATAGTGCTTAATTGAAACATTCAATTTTGACATTCACATTTGACAACAACCTGGCGCAGGGCCAGGATGCCGCGGCGGTCCCGCCGGAAGCCTGGGCGCCCTATCAAGACTATCTGAAACAGGCCGCCACCTACCTGATGGACCATGCGGACGTGGCGCTGACGGACAGCTATTCGCACTTCGTGCTGATCAGCATCGGACGCCACCTGGGCTGGAGTCCCGAGCAACTGGCGGCCGTGGTGGAAGCCGGCCTGGCACGCAACCCCGAGGACGAAGACCTGCATTTCGCGATGGCCTACACCCTGCTGCCGAAGTGGCATGGCGACGCCCGGATCCTGGACGCCTATATCCGGCACGCCACTGAACAAACCCGCGCACGCTTTGGCTGGGGAATGTACGCGCGCCTGTATGCCGAGGCGCTACAGGACCAGTTCGGTACCAACCTGTTCGAGAACAGCTTTGCCGAATGGAGCAAGATGAAACAGGGCTACGAGGACCTGCAGGCGAAATACCCCGCCAGCCCCAAGCGCCTGAACCGCTACGCCTTCCTGGCCTGCGTCGCCAAGGGCAAGCCCACCTTCCTGCGCGTGATCGAACAAGTCGGCACCAACCTGCACACCGGCGAATGGGGCGCCAATCCGGAGCGCGCGGTCGAAACCTGCCGGCGCTGGGCGGCCGAGGTGGACGACGCCTCCCCGCGCACGCCGCCCAGGGCGGCTACAGCAACCTGATTCCCGGCAGCGCCAGCAGCGAGGTTTCGCGCATCACCTGCACGAAGTCGGCCAGGTAGGCATTGCCCGCCAGCCGCTTCGGCACCACCGCATACAGGCGCGCCGTCAGGCCATCGGGACCGATGCGCTGGCGCGCCACATAACCGCGTTCCAGGTAGCCGTTCACCGCCCACAGCGGCAGCGCCGCGAAACCGCGGCCGCTGGCCACCAGCTGCAGCATGCCCACCGTCAGTTCGGTGGTCCTGCGCGGCGGCTCGACGCCGGCCGGGCGCAGCACCTGGCGCACCAGGTCGAGCATATCGTCCGGCACCGGATAGGTGATCAAGGCCTGGCCGGCGAAATCCTGCGCCACCAGGTGCGGTTTTACCAGATACGGGTGGCCAAGGGGCAGGATCGCGACCATCTCGAATTCGAACAACGGATGGAACACCATCTCGGTTTCGGTCTCGTCGAGTTCCGAGACGATCGCCAGTTCGGCGCGGTCCTGGTGCAGGAGGCCGACCGGGTCGGCCTGGAAGCCGGACACGATGTCCTGCTCGACCTCCGGCCAGCGCTCGCGCAGCGCATCCATCGACGGCATCAGCCAGTCGAAGCAGGTATGGCACTCCACCGCGATGCGCAGCTTGCCGGCGCCGCTGCTGGACAGGCGCGCCAGATCCCGCTCGGCCGCGCCCACCAGCGGCAGTACCTGCTGCGCCAGCTCGAGCAGGCGCTGGCCCGCCGCCGTGAACGCCACCGGCGTCGACTTGCGTTCGAACAGCGCGGCCTCGTACTGGCGTTCCAGCGCCAGTACCTGGTGCGACAAGGCCGACTGCGTCACGTTCAACAGCTGCGCCGCGCGCGAGATAGTGCCGGCCTCCTTCAAGGCCAGCAGGGTGCGCAGGTGGCGCAATTCGAGGATCGATGTGCCCATTAGTTTTTTTCACGTTGATACAAAAATTTGTCGTTTGAATTATGCACCACCTCTGCCGATAATCGATAGCATTCTTCATACAACTATCGAACATCATGATTAAAACTCATACACTCGGCTATCCCCGCATCGGCTTGCAACGCGAACTCAAGTTCGCCCTTGAACGCCACTGGCATGGGAAAATCGATGTCGCCGCCCTGGAAGCGGTCGGTGCCGAACTGCGTGCGCGCCACTGGGCCGAGCAGCGTGAAGCCGGGCTCGATGTCGTGACCGTGGGCGACTTCGCCTTCTACGACCATGTCGCGAATCACATCGAGCTGTTCGGCTGCGCGCCGGCGCGCTTCGGTTTCGACGGCAGCGAAACGGCGCTGGCACGCTATTTCACGCTGGCGCGCGGCGTCGCGCACGAACATGCGGACGGCATCTGCTGCGGCGCGGCCGCGACCGGCAGCGCGGCGCTGGAAATGACCAAGTGGTTCGACACGAATTACCATTACCTGGTGCCGGAGTTCGACGCTGCCACCCGCTTCACGCTGGCGTCCGGCCGGCTGCTGGCCGAAGTGGCGCAGGCGCGCAGTCTCGGCCACCGGGTCAAGGTGGCGCTGCTCGGCCCCCTGAGTTTCCTCTGGCTGGGCAAGGCACGCGGCGCCGGGATCGACCGTCTCGATCTGCTCGAAGACCTGCTCGTCCCCTACCGCGCGCTGCTGGCGCAATTGCGGGACGCCGGCGCCGAGTGGGTCCAGCTGGACGAACCGATCCTCGGCCTGGATTTGCCGGGCGCCTGGATCCTGGCCTTCGAACGCGCCTACGCGACGCTCGGCACGGCGCCGCTGCCGCTGCTGCTGGCCACCTATTTTTCGCCGCTGGAAGAAAACCTGAGCATGGCCTGCAAGCTGCCGGTCGCCGGCCTGCATGTCGACGGCGTGCGCGCCGCGCACGAGCTGCAATCGATCGCCGACTGGCTGCCCGAGACCAAGGTGCTCTCGGTCGGCATCGTCGACGGCCGCAACATCTGGCGCACCGATCTCGACGCCGCGCTGGCGCGCCTGCTGCCGCTGGCCGCGCGCCGCCGCGGGGACCTGTGGCTGGCGCCCTCCTGCTCGCTGCTGCACGTGCCTTTGCGCCTGCGCGACGATGCCGCCATCGACCTGGAACTGCGCGGCTGGCTGGCCGGCGCGCGCGAAAAGCTCGACGAACTGCAACTGCTGCGGCGCGCGCTGGCCGAGGGCCAAGCCAGCGTCGCGCCGGAACTGCAAGCGGCCCGGGCCGCGCTCGCCGCGCGCCGCGCCAGCGCGCGCGTACGGCGTCCGGCGGTGACGGCGCGCGTGGCGGCCCTCGGCCCGGACGCCGACCGCCGCGCCAGTCCCTATCCGCTGCGCCAGGCGGCGCAGCAGGCACGTTTCAATCTGCCGGCTTACCCGACCACGACCATCGGCTCCTTCCCGCAAACGGCCGCGATCCGCTCCGCGCGCGCCGCCTTCAAGCGCGGCGACCTGGCGCGGCCCGACTACGAGGCGGCGATGCGGCGCGAGATCGGCGAGGCGGTGCGCGAACAGGAAGAACTCGGGCTCGACGTCCTGGTGCATGGCGAGGCCGAGCGCAACGACATGGTCGAATATTTCGGCGAGCAGCTCGACGGCTTCGCCTTCAGCGCCAACGGCTGGGTCCAATCCTACGGCTCGCGCTGCGTCAAGCCGCCCGTGCTGTTCGGCGACGTGGCGCGCCCGGCGCCGATGACGGTGGCCTGGAGCGCGTATGCCCAAAGCCTGAGCGCACGCCCGATGAAGGGCATGCTGACCGGGCCGGTGACCATCCTCCAATGGTCGTTCGTGCGCGACGACCAGCCACGCTCGACCACCGCGCTGCAGATCGCGCTGGCGATCCGCGACGAAGCCGCCGACCTGGAGGCGGCCGGCATCGGCATCCTGCAAATCGACGAACCGGCGCTGCGCGAAGGCCTGCCCCTGCGGCGCGCGGCCTGGCCCGCCTACCTGGACTGGGCCACGCATGCCTTCCGGGTCGCCGCCTGCGGCGTGGCCGACGCCACCCAGCTCCATACCCACATGTGCTACGCCGAATTCAACGACATCCTGCCGCAGATCGCCGCGCTCGATGCCGACGTCATCACCATCGAGACCAGCCGCTCGGACATGGAACTGTTGCGCGGCTTCGGTGCGTTCGCCTATCCGAACGCGATCGGGCCGGGCGTCTACGACATCCACTCGCCGCGCGTGCCCTCCCCCGGCGACATCCTGCGCCTGATGCGCAAGGCGGCCGACGTGATCCCGCCGGCGCAGCTATGGGTCAATCCCGATTGCGGCCTCAAGACGCGGGCCTGGCCGGAGACCCGGGCGGCGCTGGCGAACATGGTGGCAGCGGCGCGCCTGTTGCGCAGCGCGGCGCCTTGACCCGCAAGCCGCCCTATTTCGGTGCAAACGTTGTGTTTCAGATACATTCGGTGGTTGAGTCCGTCAATATTGATTAGGATGCAATTTTGCCTTGGAGATGTTGCGTGACTAATCAGACCACCCTGCGCCGCGCGGTGCTGCTTGCCCTCTACGGCAGCGCCGCCCTTGCCCTCGCTCCGACGGCTTCGGCCCAGACCGCGACCACCGACACCGCCCAGGCCGACGCCATGCAAAGCGTGCGCGTGGTCGGCACCCGCCGCGTCGGTACCGCCTCGTCCACCGACACCCCGGTCCCGGTCGACATCATCCCGATGACGCGCCTGGCCGAGCAAGGCAGCCAGTTCGACCTGGCCCAGACCCTGACGAATATTTCGCCCTCGTTCAACTCGACCCGCCAGACCGGTGCCGACGGCGCCGACCTGGTCGATTCGGCCGCCCTGCGCGGCCTGGGCTCGGACCAGACCCTGGTGCTGGTGAACGGCAAGCGCCGCCACACGACGGCCCTGGTCAACCTGTTCGGCGCGCGCAACCGCGGCAATACCGGCACCGACATGAATGCGATCCCGCTGCTGGCGATCCGCAACGTGCAGGTGCTGCGCGACGGCGCCGCCGCCCAGTACGGCTCGGACGCGATCGCCGGCGTGATGAACATCGAACTCAAGAAAAGCCTGGGCTGCGAAGCCGTCACCGGCTACGGCCAGTACTCCAGGCACGACGGCGAAAACTACCTGGCCTCGGCCTATTGCGGCGTCGCCGTCGGCGGCGGCACCTTCGGCGTGACCGGCGAATACCTGTTCCGCGACCGCTCGAACCGCGCCGAAGCCGACAACCCGCGCATCATCGGCGACAGCCGCTCCGAGAACCAAACCGTTTATATCAATGGCGAGATCCCGGCCGGACCGGGCCGCGTCTACATCACGGCCGGCGTGCAGCGCCGCGACGCCTCTTCGGCCGCGTTCGCGCGCGGCGGCGTCGGTTCCGACGACATCCCGTCGCGCAACTCGGCCGCCATGTACCCGAACGGCTTCGTGCCCTTCATCGGCGCCGACGTCGACGACCGCTACGGCACCCTGGGCTACCGCCTGAAAGCCGGCGAGTGGAATGCGGACTTCTCGCAGACCTACGGCTACAACCGCCTCGACTACCTGATCGCCAATACCCTGAACGCCTCGATCGCCAACCTCGACGCCGAACGCGGCGGCCGCGGCGTGAGCGCGAATTCCTTCGGCGCGGGCGGCTTCGCCTTCCGCCAGCTGACCACCAACGCCGACTTCAGCCGCTTCTACAGCGGCGTGTTCCAGGGCCTGAACGCCGCCTTCGGCCTCGAGTACCGCAAGGAGAACTACAAGATCTTCGCCGGCGAACCGGGCTCCTACATCGACGCCGACGGCGTGGGCGTGGGCGGGAATGCCGGCAGCCAGGGCTTCCCGGGCTTCCAGCCGGGCGACGCCACCAACCGCAGCCGCCACAGCACGGCCGCCTACATCGACCTGGAAGCGGACATCACCGAGCGCCTGAAGCTGCAGGGCGCGCTGCGCCACGAGCGCTTCTCGGACTTCGGCTCGACCACCGACGGCAAGCTGGCCGCGGCCTTCAAGCTCGGCGGCGGCGTGCTGCTGCGCGGCTCGGTCAGCACCGGCTTCCGCGCGCCGTCGCTGCAGCAGGTCTACTTCTCGTCGACCTTCACCGACTTCGTCAACGGCGAGCCGCTCGACGTGGTGCTGGCGCCAAACGGCGGCGCGGTGGCGAACGCCGCCGGCATCCCGGCGCTGAAGGAAGAAAAATCGAAGAGCGCGACTTTCGGTGCGACCTGGACGCCGAATGCATCGACCTCGCTCACGGCCGACCTGTACCGCATCGACATCGACGACCGCATCGTCCTGTCGGGCCGCTTCGACGCCGAGAACTATCCGGCGCTGGGCGCCACCCTGCAATCCCTGGGCGTGGGCCAGGCCCAGTTCTTCGTCAACTCGGTCGACACGCAGACGAAAGGCCTGGACATCACCGCCTCGCACCGCATGCCGGTCGCAGCGGGCCGCCTGAACACCTTCCTCGCGCTGAACTTCAGCAAGACCGAAGTGACCGGCGTGCATGCGCCAAGCGCCCTGACCGGCTTCGAAGACGTCCTGCTGTCCGAGCGCGAGCGCCTGTTCATCGAACAGGGCGGCCCGCGCCACAAGGCTACTCTCGGCTTCGAGTACACCCAGGGTAAATTCGGCAGCGACTTCCGGGTCATCCACTTCGGCCCGCAGACGCTCGGCACCTTCTCCGGCCCGCCGGTACCGAACGCGCACTACGAAGCGAAGACCTCGGCCGACCTGTCGTTCAGCTGGTCCTTCAGCGAGCGCACCCGCCTGACCGTGGGCGGCACCAACATCTTCAACGTCAAGCCGACCGCCCAGGATCCGAACGAGACCGACAACGGCTTCAAGTACGAGAGCGTGCAGTTCGGCCTGAACGGCGCGGCCTATTTCGCGCGCCTCTGGCACAAGTTCTGATGGACGGCGCGCCGCACGGCGCGCCGTGAACAGGGCAACATACAACAGGGGCACGCGCGCCCCTGTTTTTCAAGGCGCCGTGCCCGGCTCCACTTTCCGAAGGTACTCATTGTCCGGTCTGCTCAGAAATCTGCTGACGCTGCTGCAAGCCCTGTTCTCGCGCGCGCCCGTCGACCCGCGGTCGCGGGTGGACACCCACTTCCGGGTCACGCCTTTCGACTGTGGGATCGGCACCTTAAAGAGCGACAAGTACCTGCAACTGGCCGAGGCGGCGCAAGTCGACTACCTGGTCAGGACCGGGCTGTTGCGCAGGCTGCTGCGCGAGGGCGTGCGCTTCGTGAATGCGGCGCAGCTCGTCAAGTTCTCGCGTCCTGTCGGGATGTTCCGGCGCGTGCGCATGGAGACCGTCATTGTCTTCGCCGATGACAAATGCGTCTACTTTTCGCATGCGCTGTTTATCGGGGCGCAGCGGCATGGCGAAGTGCTGGTCAAGATGAAGTTCAAACAGGGCGCCGTCACCGTTCGCCCTGATGCGCTGATCGATCATGCGTTCATGGCGAAGCCGGCATGCATCGGTACCTGGGACCAGGCACTCGATGCCATGTGAGGATAATCGCGCGAGGCCCGTCGATTACTCGGGCGTGCCCTCTCCTTGAAGGCGAAGCGCGGCCTCCATGGCGGCAATCACGCACTGGTACATGCCGCGCAGGGATTCAATCTCGTGCGGGCTCATGAACCCCATCAAGAACTGCTTTTGAATCGTCCTGGTGATTTTTTTTGGCTGGCCGACCAGGCGGTTGTAGCGCTCGACGAGCAGGGTGCGGCGTGCGGCTTCGTCCGCGTCGCTGTTCAGGGCAACGGGAGGCGGCATGGCAGGGTGCTTCAAGTGCATGGCATCGCTGTCAGAATTAAAGTTGCCCTAGATTAACTGCTGTAACGCGAATCTGGTGGCCGCAGTGCCGAAAAAAGGCTTGCGCGTGCCGACTAGCATGTAATCAGTGGCCGCGCTGCAACACAACCCGCCATCCGGCACCAGCGCAGTCGCCATCACATCGCCGGCGTTGATGCCGCATCTTGCACCGCTGCGGAGGAAGTCGGCAAGCGCACGCGCATCAGCGTGCCTTTACCATGTCCCGCGCTGGTCGCCGTGATGGTTCCGCCATGGAGTTCCACCAGCATTTTCACCAGGTGCAGGCCAATGCCGAGTCCTGCATTGGGGGAACGCGGGTTCCGCTGAATCTGCACGTAGATATCGAAGATCCGCGCAAGGTCTTCGGCTGCGATACCGATGCCGTTGTCGCTCACCGCCAGCACCAGGTGGTCGGGGCCATCGGCGCGCAGGCTCACGGCGATCGCGCCGCCCGGCGGCGTGTATTTGCAGGCATTGGCCAGGAGGTTGACCAGCACTTGCGTGAGCCGGACGAAATCGCCATCGCACGCGACTTCCCGCTCCGGCATGTCGACCGTCAACGCATGTCCTGCCCAAAGGATCGCGTCTTCGCACATTGCCGTTGCGCTATCGACGACGTCGTTGAGCGAAATGCGCCAGCGCTCGAGCTTGAGCGCATTGCATTGCAGGCGCCGCACATCGAAAATGTCGTCGACCAGCCGGGTAATGTGCGCCAGTTGACGTGTCATGATGCCTTCGATTCGGTCCATGCCCGTCGCCGCCATCCTGATGTGCATGAGTTGCAGCCCGGATGACAGGGGCGCAATACAATTTCGCAGTTCGTGACCCAGCGTCGACAGGAATTGCGCCTTGCGCGCATCGTTTTCCTCGAGTTTTGCAACGGTATCCTGCAAGGCCTCCTTGATCGCGATGCGCTCGCTGATATCGAAGAACGCACAGCTCATCTGTCGCTCGCCCGGGTCGCCCACTGCCCGCCCGGTACATTCGATCCAGCGCACTTGCTGCGTCCTGTGGCAATGGAAGCGGCCCTTGAAGTAGAAACGCGGTTCGCCCCGGTCAAAAAACCGTGCGGCCGCTTCCTCGAAGGTGTGGCGGCAGTCCGCGTGCCACATCGCTTCGAAAAACGTGGAGGCGTTCCTGACCTGTGGCGCTGCGCGCGCAATGCCGAGGATATCGCTGGCCTGTGCGTTTTCCAGCATCAGAACGTCGCTCAGCGCATTCCAGTGCCACATTCCCATATGGGCGGCGTCGATGGCCAGCCCCAGGCGGTGGGTCTGTGCTTGCAATGCATCGACCAAGCGCCTGTCGCGCGTAATGTCCTGCGCCGTGCCGTGCAAGCCGACGATGCTTCCCTTGTTGTCGCGCTCGACTTCGCCTCGCGCTTCCAGCCAGCCGGTGGCGCCGTCCGGCATGAAATACTCGAGTGAAAGGATATACGGCGCGCCACTTGCCAGGGCGGTCTCGACCGCGGTTCGCAGCAGGGCGAAGCTGGCCGGCGTGTACAGCTTTCCATGCTCGGCAAACGCCGGCGGTAATTGCGCCGGGTCATAGCCGAACAGGCGGTATAGATTGTGCGACCAGGTCGTGATATCCGATTCGATTTCCCAATGCCAGCTGCCGATCTGCCCCAGTTGCTGGGCAGCTTCGAACGCCGCATCCTTCTTGTTGAGCGCGTCCACCATGCGGTGTTTTAACGCGATTTCTTCCTTCAGGCTGGCTTCGAGCGACTTGAGGACGCCGACATCGGATACCTCGGCGATAAATCCCACGACCTGTCCATCGACGACGTCCGGATGGTAGCGCGCCAGGCTGTTACGCACGACGCCGTCGGGACCGGTGATGCCACGCTCGAATTGCTGCGGCTGGCCGGCAAGCGCTCCAAGAATATAGGGCTTGTTCAATGAATAAAGTACGGGACCCAGCAGCTCCGGCAGGGTCGTGCCCAGCAGTTCCGGGCCTGATTTGCCAAACCAGTTTTTATAGGCGCTATTCGCGTAGCAACAGCGCAGATCGCGATCCCAATAAGCCAGCATCGACGATGCATGGTCAAGGATGCGCAAAGCGAAGCTCTTCTCGCCGACGGTGCTGGTCATGGACACGCTCGCTGATCAAGGTGTATTTACACATCAAGTTACCATAAGCGACCAAGAATTTATACTGAATAAATACTGGCAATGCGGTTCACTGAAAACGCGCGGCAAGGAAATTTCGCAAGGCGCGCGCGCGGGTGGCCTGCCGGCGCCGGCGCGGTCAACGGCGGCCGCTGGGGGGTACTGGCCACGAATGCCTTCGTGTAAAATCCCCGCTGTCAGATCGACAATCAACCAAAGGATGCCGGATATGAAGCAATTCTCGAAGTCGCTCGCCCTCGCTTTCGCCGCCTCGGTCGTTTCGCTGAGCGCCATGGCCCAGAACTGGCCCGACAAGACGGTCAACGTCGTCGTGCCATGGCCACCGGGCGGTCCGTCCGACATCGCGGCGCGTCCGTGGGCCAAGCACATGACCGAAACCCTCGGCAAGACCTTCGTCATCGATAACCGCGCCGGCGGCGGCGGCAATATCGGCAGCGCGGCGGTGGTGCGTTCGCAAGCGGACGGCTACACCCTGTTGATCACCTCGAGCGCGCCGATTGTCATCAATCCGAGCGTCTACAAGAACATGACGTTCGATCCGCTGAAAGACCTGGCGCCGATCAGCAACCTGCTGCGCGTGCCGCTGGTGCTTGTGGCCGGTCCTTCGGTCCCTGCCAAGAACCTGAAGGAGCTGATGGCCTACATCCGCTCGAAGAAGGGTTCGTTCTCGTTCGCGTCCTCGGGCAACGGCACGCCGCAGCACCTGACCGGCGAATTGTTCAACAGCGTGGAGAAACTCGAGATGGTGCACGTGCCGTATAAAGGTTCGGCGCCGGCGATTTCCGACCTGCTGGGCGGCCATGTCCCCATCATGTTCGACAGCACCATCGCGATCATGCCGCACATTAAGAGCGGCAAGGCGCGTCCGATCGCCATCTCCAGCGCCAAGCGCTCGCCGCTGCTGCCGGACGTACCGACCTTCGCCGAACTGGGCCTGCCCCAGCTCGAGTCCTACGCCTGGTACGGCCTGTTCGCACCGGCCAAGACGCCGAAGGCCGTGATCGACAAGATCAATGCCGAGACGGTCAAGTTCATCAAGTCGCCTGAATTTGCGAAGATCCGCGCCGAAACCGGTTCGGAAATGCTGGCCGACACGCCGGAAAACTTCACCAGGTTCGTGCAGACCGAATCGACCAAGTGGTCGAAGGTAGCCAAGGATAGCGGCGCGACGGTGGATTGATTTTGCAGGAGCAATGTGCGGGATGAAGAGGGACTGGAGTGATCCGGTCCCTCTTCATTTTTGCGCACCGGGCGAACCGCGTCACGCCCCGATCGTATCGCGATTGCGGCATGCGTCTGCACCTTTTCCGGGATCGGTCATTTCACACGAACAACAGATCATTATCGCAAATTAAATCCACCGGACCGTTTTCTACCGAGGATACTATTGGTATCAAACCAGCCTGTCCCGGTAGTGACGCGAAAAATATATTCTGAAATCAGAAGTGCGGACACGGCCTATGGTAAAGTCGAATCGTTTTCTGCGCAGCGAGCTGGCCTTTTTCGTTAATCGACTGCCGATGAACAGGATGGCGTTCAGTGCAGCAGAAAGGTCTTGACGGTCCATGCATTCGGAACTGTCGACTGTGGCATCCACGAATCATGAGGAATATTATGCGCTCTATTGCTCTGATTTCGGTAAAAAACCTTATTCACATCTCGCGAGCCATTGCTGCACTCGTCTTTACCCTCGTACTTTTAAGTTTTATTTCATGGCTTTTTGAAATAAATAGCGGTAGCGGGCTGTTGCCGGCTCTACGGCACATGAAGGCAACCACCGCGGTGGCCTTATCGTTGCTCGCAATGGGACTCATCATTATCAGCCGCCATGGCAGAAAACGGCACCTCGGCCGGTTTTCGGCGCTCATCAGTCTCGCGGTATTATGTTTGAGTTTTAGTGCTTTTTTTCAATATATTTCAGGCCAGGATTGGGGATTCGCCCAATTCTTCGCCGAAGATCGAACGTCCGCGACCGATCCGGGGCGAATGTCGCCGGTCACGGCCGTGACCATCGCTTTCCTTGCCATTGCCCAATGGCTTGGGGGTAGCAGACGAAACTCCCGGGTGATTGCCGCGCAATTTCTGTGTATTCTGACGATGGCGATCGCCACTGCGAGCCTGCTGGCCTATGCGTTTCATGCTTCGCCCCTGCTGCAACTCGCAGACTTTGTCCCGATGGCATTTGGCACGGCCCTCGCAACCCAGCTCCTGTCGTTTGGCACCTTGCTCATCCGTGCGGACAGCGGCTTGACCGCCCCACTGACAGGACCGACGGCGGCGTCGAAAATGGGGCGACGCCTGCTACTGTCGGCGTGGACTGCCCTGCCTGTCATGTCCTGGTTTAGCCTTCAAGGCCAGGAAAAAAACATGTTCGGCCCCCAATTAGGAGGGGCGCTATTGGTTACTGTGGGTTTGGCCATGCTGTCGGCGCTGATTATATGGCATACGGCAAATGCGGAGGTAGCCGAACGCCGCGTTCAGTATCTGAACCGCATTTACTCCGTGCTTAGCGAGGTAAATTCGTTGATCATGCGCGTGACGGATCGCACGCAACTATTCCAAGAAGCAAGCCGGATTGCAGTAGAGCGCGGGGGTTTTCCACGCGCCTGGTTTGGAATCGTCAATTCCGACAATAATTCTGTGGAACTCGTCGCCTGGCATGACGCCATGCAAACACTGTCCACGCCGACGAGATTGGGGGGGCGTCTATCGTTATCGAAAAACGATGGTCAATTGAGTCCCATCGCGCGAACGGTGCACGGTGGAATGCCATTTATTTCCAATGATATTCTCTCAGATAAGGAGCACCCGTTCCGCAGCGAATTGCTGGCAGATGGAATCCGCTCGCTTGCAATTTTTCCACTGACCTTGAACGGCACCACAATCGGCATTTTCAAACTGCATGCGGAAATACCGAATTTCTTTCACGAACAGGAAATTCGTCTGCTCAGCGAAATGACTGGCGATATCGTCTTCGCGATCAACAACCTGGAACAACGTCGCATTCTTGACCATCTTGCCTACTTCGATTCGCTGACGGGTTTGGCGAACGCCCGCCTGTTCGAAGAGCGATTGCATCAGGTCATCGAACACGCGACGCCGCAATGCTCTCCCGTGGCCCTGATCGTGTTCGATATTATTGCCTTCCGACTTGTCAATGAGGTGCATGGGCGCCAGGTAGGCGACCATGTTCTTCACCAGCTGGCCCAGCGGCTGTTGAAGTGCAGCGGCGAATCGAGATCAGGCAGACTTGGATCGAATCTGTTTGCGGTGGTCATCCCCGGCGTCGATACCGAATCGGCGCTGGTGCATGAAATGGAACGCCTGCGCGAGTGCTGCTTCGGCGACCCGTTCTTCGGCTCAGAGCATTCCATACTGTTAACGGCGCGGACAGGCATCGCCATCTTGCACGACGACGGCGAGCTTGCCAAAACGCTGATCAACAATGCCGAATCGGCGCTGCGCGCGGCCGGCGCATGCGGCGACCTGTACCGTTTCTACAATCCGGCGAGCAATGAGCGCAATGCTGTCCGGCTCGACCTGCAGGCACGCCTGACGCGTGCCGTAGCGCAATCGGAATTCGTCTTGCATTACCAGGTGAAGATTGATGCGCGGTCCATGAAGCCGTGTGGAGCCGAAGCCCTGTTGCGCTGGAATGACCCAGCAACAGGGCCGGTGTCTCCTGCCACTTTCGTACCTATCCTCGAGGAAATCGGCCTGATCGGCAAAGTCGGCACCTGGGCACTGCGGCAAGCGTCGAACGACAGCAGCCGCGCGATCCAGCCTTATTCCCCGGGCTTCCGGATTTCGGTCAACGTCAGCGCTGCTCAGCTGCTCGAACCGGATTTCGTTGAAAAGGTCCAGCTCGCATTCGGCGACTATATCCATACGGCCGAGCTTGACCTTGAGCTGACAGAATCGCTCGTCATGCGCGATATCGACGCATCGATCGTAAAATTGCGCCGCCTGCGCGCGCTTGGCTTGAGAATCGCGATTGACGATTTCGGTACCGGCTATTCGTCGATGGCCTACCTGGCCAAGCTGCCCCTGGACTACCTGAAAATTGATCGCGCTTTCGTGACCGGCCTGCCGCACGATCAGGAAAGCATCACCATCATTTCGAGCATCATCGGCCTCGGCCACGCGCTGGGCCTCGACGTCATTGCGGAGGGCGTGGAGCAGGAAGCGCAGGCGCAACTGCTCGCTTCGCTCGGCTGCGACCAGTTGCAGGGTTATTACTTCGGCAAACCCGAACCCCTCGCTATGATGCTCGCCAGACTCGACTTGACGATGCCGGTCGGCGTCTGAGTACCCACCCTTAATAATACAAGGGCTGGCACGAGGCGATATGTTGCCCAGGTCAGGGCGATGGCAAGAGGGCGAAGTGCACCGTCGCAGCCAAACCGCCGAGACGTTCAGATCGATCCAGCGTGAGCGTCGCGCCATGCCGCTCGGCGATCGCCTTGATGATCGCCAGTCCCAGTCCGCTGCCGGCGGCGTCGCTGCCGGCGACGCGATAGAAACGGTCGAACACGCGCTCGCGTTCTTCCGGCGCGATGCCGGGGCCGCTGTCTTCGACGATGACGTCGACGCCGTCCTTCTGCGCGCGCACGGCGATATCGACCGTGCCGCCGCCAGGGGTGTACTTCACCGCGTTCTCGACCAGGTTGCGCAGCAGGATGTGCAAAGCGTCGGGCTGGCCGTCGATGCTGGCGGCGTCCGCATGCTGCAGGCCGAGGTCGACCTCCTTGGCCTGGGCCAGGCCCACCAGGTCGCCGACCGTGCGACGCGCCAGTTCGGCCAGGTCCACCGGGCGCGTGGCGACGCCGTTCGCGGCCGAGGCTTCCTGGCGCGCCAGCACCAGCAATTGCTCGACCAGGCGCGTGGCGCGGTCAATGCCGGCGGTCAGGCGGCCGACGGCGACCTTTCTCGCTTCCGGGTCGGCGGCGCGGTCCAGGCTCTGGGTCTGCAGGCGCAGCGCGGCCAGTGGCGTGCGCAGCTCGTGGGCGGCGTCGGCGACGAAGTTCTGCTGGGCGTCGAAGGCCGTGCGCACGCGCCCGAACAGCAAATTGAGTTCGTGTACCAGCGGGCGCACCTCGTCCGGCAGGCCGGATTCGGAGACCGGCGACAGATCGTCGGCCTGGCGCCGCGCCACCTGCGAGCGCACGCGCGCCACCGGTTCGAGCGAGGCGCTGACCACCCACCAGACCACCACCATCAGGATCGGCATCATGACCGCGATCGGCCCCAGCGTGCGCAAGGCCAGGTTGCCGGCCATGTTGCGGCGCACGGCCAAGTCTTGCGCGACCTGCACCGTCTGGTTGTTGGCCTGGATCGAGAACACGCGGTAAGTGGTGCCGTTGGCCTTCACGTTCGAAAAACCAAGCACCGCGCGCTGCGGCAGGCGCGCGCGCGAGACGCTGTGGAACACCTGCACGCCGTCCGGGGACCACATCTGCACCACCAGGTCGTCGTTGCCGGGGCCGGACTCGAGCCGCTCCTGAGCCTCGGTGTTCGACAGCGGCGTGCCGGAGCGCAGCGAGAGCGCCATCTGCTGCATGTGGTAGTCGAAGATCTGGTCGGCGTCGTCGAGCGCCGTGCGGTAGGCGATCGAGGCCTGGGCCAGTGCCGCCAGCGTGATGGCCGCCAGCAGGAACCAGAGCAGGCGCCCGCGCAGCGAGTGGGTTACTTTCATGCCTTTGGAACCATGTAGCCGACGCCGCGCACGTTTTGAATCAGGTCGCTCCCGAGCTTCTTGCGCAGGCCGTGGATATACACCTCCACTGCGTTGCTGGAGACTTCATCGCGCCAGCTATACAGCTTTTCTTCGAGCTGGGCGCGCGACAGCACCGCGCCCGGGCGGGCGACGAGCGCCTCCAGGACGGCCCATTCGCGCGCCGACAGCGAGACCGGCTCGCCGTCGACCAGGGTTTCGCGGGTGGCGGGGTTGATCGAGATGTTCTTGTATTCGAAGATCGGTTCGCCGCGTCCGGCGGCGCGCCGCAGCAGCGCGCGGATGCGCGCCAGCAGCTCGTCGAGATCGTAGGGTTTGAGGACGTAATCGTCGGCGCCGGCGTCGAGCCCGGCGATGCGCTGGGCGACCGAGTCGCGCGCGGTGGCGACCAGCACCGGGGTGCGGTCCTTGCGGCTGCGCATGGAGCGCAGCACGTCGAGGCCATCCTTGCGCGGCAGGCCCAGGTCGAGCAGTACCAGGTCGTAGTTCTGGTTCTGCACCAGGGCCGTGTCGGCCATTTCGCCGTCCTTGACCCAGTCGACCGCGTAGTGCTCGGCCCTGAGCAGGTCGAGCACCACTTCGCCGATCATCGTATCGTCTTCCACCAGCAGCAGCCGCATTTTCTACCTCAACTCATGTGATCCGGCTGCGCTGGCAAAGACGTACTTAGCCAATCCGCACCGGAATGAAGATTCTGTCACTCCCGCGCTGGATCAGCAAGGCCACCGACTTGGTGGATTTGCTCACCATGTCGCGCACCTGCTGCACAGTCGACACCGGTTTGCCGTTCACCGACAGCAGCACGTCGCCCGGCATCACGCCGGCCGCGATCGCGGGACCGCCCGCATCCTCGATCACCAGGCCCGAGGCGATGCCGCTCTGGCGCTGTTCGCCGGCGTCGAGCGGACGCAGGGCCAGGCCCAGTTTGGCGCCCTTGTCGATGACGGCGACTTCCTCGCGCTCGGCGCGCTCGGGTTTGTCGGCGGCGTTGGCCAGCGTCGCGTTCACGCGCACGATCTTGCCGTCGCGCCAGACGTCGAGCGTCACCTTGTCGCCCGGCTTCGAGACCGCCAGCATGCCCGGCAAATCGCCCGAGCCGACGATGGTCTGGCCGTTCACCTTGCGCACCACGTCGCCCGCTTTCAGGCCGGCGCGTTCGGCGGCGCTGCCGCGCTCCACGTTGGCAACCAGCGCGCCTTCGGGCGAGGCCAGGTTGAACGAATCGGCGAAGCCCTGGTTCACGTCCTGGATCAGGACGCCGAGCTTGACGTGCTGCGCCTTGCCGGTGGCGACGATCTGGTCCTTGATGCGCACCGCGACGTCCATCGGAATGGCGAACGACATGCCCATGTAGCCGCCGGTCTGGCTGTAGATCTGCGAGTTGATGCCGACTACTTCGCCACGCGTGTTGAACAGCGGGCCGCCCGAGTTGCCGGGGTTGATCGCGACGTCGGTCTGGATGAAGGGCACCGCGCTTTCGTTGCCCAGGTTGCGGCCGGTGGCGCTGACCACGCCGGCGGTGACGGTCGACTCCAGGCCGAAGGGCGAACCGATCGCCAGCACCCATTCGCCGACCTGCAGCGAGCGCGAACTGCCGACCGGGACCACCGGCAGGTTCTTGGCGTCGATCTTGAGGACCGCGACGTCGGTCGCCTGGTCCGAGCCGAGCACCCTGGCGCGGTATTCGCGCCGGTCGGCCAGCTTGACGGTGACTTCGTCGGCGCCCTGCACCACGTGCGCGTTTGTCAGGATGACGCCGTCCGGGCTTACGATGAAGCCCGATCCGGCGCCGAAAACGGGAGCGTCGCCACCGCCGCGCGGAGACTGCGGGCCCTGGAAGCGACGGAAAAATTCATAGAACGGATCGTTCGGATCGATCTGCGGACCACCGCGCATGCTGGCCTTGGTGCTGCCGACGACACGGATGTTCACGACCGCCTTGCCATGCTCGGAAGCGATGCGGGTGAAGTCGGGCAGCGTCACGGTGGCGGCCGGCGCGCCGGCGGCGACCGGCGGCGCCTGGACCGGCGCGGGAAGCGCCGCGGCCACTGGCGCGCCCTGGGCGGTGGCATTGTTATGGTTGACTGTTATCGCTCCGACCGCGCCGCCGATAACGCCCGCCGCGCACAGCGCCAGCGTGAGACGTTTTGCGGTGATGGCGGAGACTGCACCTTCGTTTTGCATGGACGTGCTCCTGGATTAAAGGGTTAGCCGATAACGGGTATCGATGTTGGTTAGTGTCGCCTATCTGTCTTAGACCATTCTTAAAGCTTATCGTTATGCATAACAGGCGTAAAAAAGGGCGCCCCGACCGCGGGCACCCTTGTCTTTACTGCGCTTTCACCTTACATCGTGCCCTTACGCTGCCTGACGCTGTTCGATCTGCTGAACGTTGTCGACGGTGCCGTTGGCGTCACCGATCTGGATCTTGCGCGGCTTGAGTGCCTCAGGCACTTCGCGCACCAGGTCGATGGTCAGCATGCCGTTGTCGAAGGAGGCCGTGGTGACCTTCACGTGGTTCGCCAGCTGGAAGCGCTGTTCGAAGTCACGGGCGGCGATACCGCGGTGCAGGAAGGTACGCTCGGTGGTGTCCTTCTGCTTGCGGCCGGTGACGTTCAGGGTGTCGCGCTCGGAGACGATTTCCACTTCATCGCGCGAGAAGCCCGCGAGGGCCATCACGATGCGGTATTTGTCTTCGGCGAGCAGTTCGACGTTGTACGGTGGGTAGCTCGGCTGCGATTCGGCGCGTTGCTCGAGCAGGCTGGCCAGGCGGTCGAAGCCGATGGCGGAACGGTACAGGGGAGCGAGGTCAAAAGTACGCATGGTAGATATCCTTGTCAAAGTTAAGCGATAAGTTGTCGGACCTCATCATGAGCATCCGATGGAACCAATCTAATGTCATCGCAACCGTTTTCAAGGCATACGAAATACGGATTTTTAATCATTTGTGCAAATTTTGTTTGCATCGATGTTTCATAGTATTTGGCAACTTCTGCGTGCTACACTCGTCCGGTTTTGTTACTCACATTGCCTGCAAGATGACCGCTCACGCCCCCTTCTCCTTCGCCGTCAAGACGGCTTCCAGCCTGGCCCTGGCCCTCGCGCTGGCCCTCCCGGCGCAAGCCGCCGTGCCCGCCCCGGTCGACCAGCCCTACCCCGGCACGATCGTGCTGAAGGTCGACGCGACCAACCTGTCGCAGCAGATTTTCCGCATGCGCATGACGGTGCCGGTCACGCCAGGGCCGATGACCTTCCTGTACCCGCAATGGCTGCCGGCGAACCACGGTCCGAGCGGTCCGCTGACCCAACTCGCGGGCCTCAAATTCACGGCCAACGGCAAGCCGGTCGAATGGACGCGCGACCAGGTCGAGGTCTTCGCCTTCCACGTCACGGTGCCGGAAGGCGTGAGCACCCTGGAAGCGGAATACCAGTTCCTGTCGCCGCTCGAGTCAAGCCAGGGCCGCGTCGTCATGACCGACGATATCCTCGGCCTGCAATGGCCGTCGGTGACCCTGTACCCGGCCGGCTATGTGGCGCGCCGCATCACGGTGCAGCCTTCGCTGCTGCTCCCCGCCGGCTGGCAGTACGGCACCGCGCTGGAAACGGCAACGCGTCTAGGGGACGAAGTGCAGTTCAAGGCGCACGACCTCGAAACGCTGATCGATTCGCCCCTGTTCGCGGGCCGCTATTTTAAAAAATTCGACCTCGATCCGGGCGCCAAGGTGCGCGTCTCGCTGAACGTCGTGGCGGACAACGCCGAGAGCCTGGAAGCCAAACCCGAGCAGATCGCCGCGCACCGCGCGATGGTGCAGCAGGCCGCGAAACTCTACGGCTCGCACCACTACGAGCACTACGATTTCCTGCTCGCGCTGTCGGACGATTTCGGCGGCATCGGGCGCGAACACCACCAGTCGAGCGAGAACGGCGTCAAGCCGAATTACTTCACCGAGTGGGCGCGCACCGAGTCCGGCCGCGACCTGCTGCCGCACGAGTACACGCACTCGTGGAACGGCAAATTCCGCCGCCCCGCCGGCCAGGACGTCCCGAACTTCAACACGCCGCTGCAAAACAACCTGCTGTGGGTGTATGAAGGCCAGACCCAGTACTGGGGCGGCGTGCTGGGCGCGCGTTCGGGGATGGTCTCGCAAGCGGGCGCGCGCGACGCGCTGGCGGCCACCGCGGCGCGCTACGACAACGTGCAGGGCCGCGCCTGGCGCGCGATGCAGGACACGGTGAACGACCCGATCATCATCGCGCGCCGCGCCCTCGGCTGGAGCAACTGGCAGCGCGGCGAGGACTACTATTCGGAAGGCGCGCTGATCTGGCTCGACGTCGACACCAAGATCCGCGAACTGTCCGCCGACAAGCGCTCGCTCGACGATTTCGCGCGCGCCTTCTACGGTATCAAGAACGGCAGCTACCTGCCGGAGTTCTACACCTTCGAGGACGTGGTGGCGACGCTGACGCGCGTGCAGAAATTCGACTGGGCGCCCTTCCTGCGTGCGCGCCTGGACGGCCACGGCCCGGGCGCCCCGCTCGACGGCTTGACGCGCGCCGGCTGGAAACTGGTCTACACCGACACCCCCACCGACTACATCAAGAGCGGCGAGGAGCGCAGCAAGTCGAGTGACTTCAGCTATTCGCTGGGCTTCGCGGTGCGCGCCGACGGCGGCGTCGCCAACGTGCAGTGGGACGGCCCGGCCTTCCGCGCCGGCCTGGCTGGCAATACGACGATCGTCGCCGTGAACAACAAGGTGTTCAAGCCGGAAGTGCTGAAGGCGGCCGTGAAGGCGGCGGCCAAGGACCCCAAGGCGCCGATCGACTTGCTGGTCAAGAAGGGCAACAACCTGCGCACGATCTCGCTCGACTACCACGGCGGCCTGCGCTACCCGCGCCTGGAACGGATCAGCGGCACGCCGGACCGGCTGGAAGCGATCTACAAGGCGCTCAAGTAAGCATGTTCATTTCGGGTCGGTGGTATGCTTCATGCCATGACTACCGATACCGACATTGAACTGTCCGGCCCCTTCAAGGCCACCGACAGCACCGGCCGTTCCCACGACGTCAAGGCGATCCGCATTTTCGACGAGGGCTACGGGATTATCGACGTGTACGT
>Ga0213835_100575_pt1 | contig 32101 bp, 25 predicted proteins | sample SWPATP01_FD_160576 | JGI IMG/M metagenome (GOLD analysis project Ga0213835, IMG submission 160576) | Coastal seawater microbial communities from Marineland, Florida, United States - SWPA TP0 #1 | ecosystem: Environmental > Aquatic > Marine > Coastal | place: USA: Florida | collected 2016-08-05 | reverse complement strand
GATCTATCTCGACGACGCGATCGGGGAGGAGATCGCCAAGACGGGGCGTGCGGCGGCGGGGGTGCTGCTCGGGGTCGTGGTCTTCGCGCTGTACTGGGCGATCGCGGGCCCGGTGGGGTACGCGGTGCTGAAGGGCGTGCGCCGGACGCGTTACGCGTGGGTCGCGTTTCTTGCGACGGCCGGCGTGTTCACGGCGATCGCGTGGGGCGGCGCGACGGCGCTGCGCCCCAAGACGCCCTCGATCGAGCACCTGACGGTGCTGACGCACGTCCACGGGCAACCCGTGCAGCGTGCGCGCACATGGGTGAGCCTGCTGATCCCCGATTACGGGTCGGCCCATGTCCGCGTGGGGCGCGAGGGCGAGACGATGACGATCCGCGATCGGCGTTTGCGCCTGCATCAGGCGATGGCACCGTGGGAGGCGCGATCGGTCGAGTCGCGTGCCGGCGGGGGGTTCCCGGATACTCGGGCGTACGCGATCGAGTCGCGCGCGCCCGAATCGGCGCGGATCCCGGCGCGTCAGACGGTCAAGCAGTTGCGAGCCGACTGGGCTGGGGCGACCGAGTGGGGGCTGATGCCCCGCGTGCCGACGGGCGAGGACGGGCGTGCGGGGGCGTTAATCGCGTCGTCGGCTCTGGACGCCGCCCCGTGGCAGGTGGACGGCGAACTGGTGCACGAGCTGCCGGGCGAGCTGCGCGATGTGCGGATCATCGTGGTCAAGGCTCAGACGACGGCGACGGGTCTGAGCGGGGATCGACTGCTGGCGAACGCGGGGGCGTTCGCGCTGCGGGATCCGTGGTCGCCCGGGGTGCGTCTGAACCTGTCGGAGGTGACGGGGCGCGGGGCGATCGCGGAGGTGCGGACGCAGCGGAACGCGCAGTCGGCTTCGGAGTTTCTGGATGTGCTGACGCCACAGGGCGGCGGGCTGCGCGCGCTGCCGGGGACGGTGCAGGTGCCGCTGGATCGTCGGCTGATGGCGCTGGCGTTGTACGGTCATCTGCGTCCGCCGGAGCTCGTGCCGGTTCGGGGCCCGGCGCAGCTCGTGGCGCTGCGTTCGGAGATGCACGGGCTGGATCTGAGCCGATGGTTCACAGAGCCGTGCGTGATCGTGCTGGGGACGGTTGTGCAGCGTGGCGAGGGGGCTGGTGGGAGCCCGGTGCCGATTTTGGTGGACGGGCAGGCGGCACGCGCGAACGGGCGAACGCTGGTGGCGTGGGTGTACCCTCTCCCGGATGACCCGCCGCGGCTTCGGGGGGTGGATGAGGGCGGAGAGGCCGGGGCGGCGCCGGGCACGAATCCGGCTTCGGCTCCGGGTGTGGCTCCGGGTGTGGCGGTGCCGCCGGCGCCCGCGGGGGGTGGGTCGGAGTTCTGAATCGCGGCTCGGGTTGCTGCGGGATGGGCTGAATTTGCAAGCGATGGAGCGGGCGGCGTGAAGGCTCGCCGTGCTCGGGAGGAACGCCCGCGTGGCGATGGTCGAGACCACCAACCTGACGAAGCGCTACGGCGAGCTGATCGCGCTGGACAGCCTCAACCTCGTGATCGAGGAGGGGGACTGTTTCGGCTTCATCGGGCCCAACGGCGCGGGCAAGACGACCACCATGAAGATCCTCGCGACGCTGCTGAAGCCCTCCAGCGGGCAGGCGCAGATCAACGGGTTGACCGTCGGGTATCAGAACCGCCAGATCCGACCGCTGATCGGCTACGTGCCCGACTTCATGGGCGCGTACGAGGACATGGTCGTTACGGAGTACCTGGAGTTTTTCGCGTCGGCGTACAACATCCACGGCGACGCGCGCCGGAAGGTCGTCCGCGACGTGCTCGAACTGACGGACCTGAGCTACAAGGCGACGGCGGAGGTGAACAGCCTGAGCCGCGGGATGCAGCAGCGGTTGTCGATCGCGCGGGTGCTGCTGCACGATCCGAAACTTTTATTGTTGGACGAGCCGGCGAGCGGGCTCGACCCGCGGGCGAGGATCGAGATCCGCGAGCTGCTGAAAGAGCTCAAGCGGATGGGCAAGACGATCCTGATTTCGAGCCACATCCTGCACGAGCTGGCGGAGCTGTGCAACGTGGTGGGGATCATCGAGCGTGGGCAGCTGCTGTTCAACGGCTCGGTGAGCGAGATCCTCCGCCGGGCGCGGGTCGGGCATGTGCTGCACGTGGGTGTGCTGGACCGTCGCGACGAGGCGGCCGCAGCGATCCGCACGATGCCGGGCGTGAAGAAAGTGGCCGGAGACGGCGACGAGGAGGGCGTCAACGGGCTTCTGCACGTGACCTTCGAGGAGCAGGGCGGGGCTCGCCCGAGCGACCTGCCGAGCCTGCTCATCAACCGCGGCTTCCGTGTGACGCACTTCGCGGAAGAGCCGGTGAATCTGGAAACGGCGTTCATGCGCCTGACCAAGGGGTTGGTGCAGTAGGGGCTTCGGCGGGGGCTATGGCTCGTGCCACGGGGGGCGGGGATCTTCGGTAGGATGGTCGGTTGTTGAGAACTCAAGCCCGCGTCGCTGTATCAGCGTGGCGGATGGAGATGGATCGATGCGGAACGCTCATCGCTGGACGTGGATGGTGGTCGCCGGGGCCTTGGCGGCTCTCGGGGCTTCGATGCCGGGCTGCTCGGGCAAGGCGGAGCCCTCGGCTCGTCCCGGCCCGGCCGCCGTCGCGCCGAGAGGCGCTCAGCCGCTGGCTTATCCGCGGGCGCGGATGGTGGACCACGTGGACGTGTACCACGGCGTCAAGGTCGCCGACCCGTACCGCTGGCTGGAGGACGCCGACAGCGAGGAGACGGCCGCGTGGATCGCCGCCCAGCAGGCGATCACCCAGCCCTGGCTGGAGTCGATCCCCGCCCGCTCGCGCATCCAGGCGCGTCTGACCGAGCTGTGGAACTACGAGCGCTATGGCTTGCCGACGCGCGAGGGCGGACGGTACTTCTTCACGCGGAACGACGGGCTGCAGAACCAGGCGGTGCTGTACGTCGCCGACGCGCTCGACGCCGAGTCGCGCGTGCTCATCGATCCCAACACCTTCAGCGAGGACGGCACCATCAGCCTCGCGAACTGGAGCCCCTCGCCCGACGGGCGATTGCTCGCGTACGCGATCAGCGACGGCGGGAGCGACTGGCGCACATGGCGAGTCCGCGACGTCGAGACCGGCGAGGATCTCGACGACCTGATCGAGTGGAGCAAGTTCAGCGGCGCGGCGTGGGCGAAGGACAGCAGCGGGTTCTACTACTCGCGCTACGCCGCCCCGGAGCCCGGGCAGGAACTCGTCGCCAGCAACGACAACCAGCAGATCTTCTTCCACCGCATCGGCGACGCGCAGGATCGGGACGAGCTGATCTACGCCCGCCCGGATCAGCCGCGTTGGGGGCTGAACGCGTGGGTCACTGACGACGGGCGGTTCCTGATCGTCTACGCACGCATGGGCACCGACCGGCGCAACGGGCTCTACTACCGCGATCTGACGACCGGCAGCACGGAGTTCACCGAGCTGGTTACCCCCGGCGAGGCGAGCTTCAGCGTCTTCGGCAGCTACGGCACCAACCTGTTCATCCAGACCGATCTCGACGCCCCGCTCGGGCGCATCATCTCGGTGGACACGCGCAACCCGGCCCGCGGCGCGTGGCGTGAGCTTGTGCCGGAAAGCCGCGACACGCTGCGATCCTCCAGCCACGTCGGCGGGCGGTTCGTCCTTCAGTACCTGCAGGACGCGAAGGCTTCCGTCCGCGTCCATTCCACCGATGGGCGTCGCCTCCGCGAGATGCGTCTGCCCGGCATCGGCTCCGTCGGCGGGTTCGGCGGTAAGCCCGATGACACCGAAACCTTCTACACGTTCACCAGCTTCACCAGCCCGGGCACGATCTTCCGCCATGACCTGGAGACGGGCGAATCCACCGTCTTCCGCGAGCCGCAGGTGGCGTTCGATCCGCGCGATTACGTCACCAACCAGGTGTTCTACCGCTCCAAGGACGGCACGCGCGTTCCGATGTTCATCACCCACAAGCGCGGCATCCCGCTCGATCACAACCGCCCGACGCTTCTTTATGGCTACGGCGGGTTCATGATCCCCGTCACGCCCAGCTTCAGCCCCGCTAACCTCGCGTGGATGGAGATGGGCGGCATCTACGTCGTCGCCAACATCCGCGGCGGGAGCGAGTACGGCTCGGGCTGGCACCGCCAGGGCAGCCTGCTCAACAAGCAGAACACGTTCGACGACTTCATCGCCGCGGCGGAGGATCTGATCCGGCGCGGGTACACCCAGCCGTCGCGACTCGGGATCTTCGGCGGGTCCAACGGCGGGCTGCTCGTCGCGGCTTGCATGATCCAGCGCCCCGACCTGTTCGGCGCGGTCATCCCGGCTGTCGGCGTGCTCGACATGCTCCGGTTCGACCGGTTCACCATCGGCTGGGCCTGGCGCAGCGACTACGGGCACCCGGAGGAGAACGAGGCCGACTTCCTCTACAACCTCGCGTACTCCCCGTATCACAACATCGAGCCCGGACGCTGCTACCCCGCGACGCTGATCACCACCGCCGACCGCGACGACCGCGTCGTCCCGATGCACAGCTTCAAGTTCGGCGCGGCGCTCCAGGCGGCCCAGGGGTGCGCCAACCCGATCCTGATGCGCATCGAAACCCGCGCCGGGCACGGCGCCGGCACGCCGACGAGCAAGCTCATCGAAGCCGCTGCCGATCGGTGGGCGTTCCTCTACCGAGCCCTCGGCATGGAGCAGGACGAAGCGCACAGCCATTGATGTCCGGCAGATTCGCGCCGGACGAGCCGCGACCGTCAAGGGAGCGGTTCTCTCTGAAAAGCACCACAAGCCAGGCACCGGGCACCAGTTGTCAGACAGCAGCACCGGTGCCCGGTGCCTGGCTCCCGGTGCCTACAAGTTCATCGCAGCCAGGCGTCGTCCATCCGCATGCCCGGCGTCACCATCGTGTCGGTGCCGGTTTCGATCATCGCGGCGACGGGGTAGGCGCAGTAGTCGAGGCTGAACGCGCCGGCGGGGCGGTGATTGCCGCTCAGCCCGAGCCCGCCGAAGGGCAGCTTGCTGCTCGCCCCGGCCGTGCCCGCGTTGACGTTGACGCACCCGGCCCGCGCCTCGTGCACGAACCGCTCGATCGCGCCCGTGTCTTTCGTGAAGATCGACGCCGCCAGCCCGTAGCGCGTCGCGTTGGCTTGCTGGATCGCCTCGTCGAGCGAATCGACGACGCAGACGCGGAGCAGCGGGCCGAAGACTTCGACGTCCTCCCCCGGCTCGCGCGGATCTTCCCTCGGCACAAAGCGGTCCACGCGGACCACCCCGGGCGAGAGATACCACCCGCCGCCGGGCCCGTCGATCGCGCGAGATTCGACCAGCACCTCCGCGCCCGCGCGAGCCATGCGCGACTGCGCGTCGAGCGCCGCTCGGCGTGCGTCCTCGGTGATGATCGGGCCCATGAACACGGGCTCGTTGGCTCGCGGGTGCCCCAGAATCAAGGCTGAGGCGCTCTGGCAGATCGCGGGGATCAGGCGGTCGGCCACCGCGCGGTGGACGATCAGGCGGCGCGTGCACGTGCAGCGCTGCCCGGTGGTGATGAACGCGCACCGGACGCACTCGATCGCGGCTTGGCGCAGGTCCGCGTCGTCCATGACGACCGCCGCGTTGTTTCCGCCGAGTTCGAGCGCGACGATGCGCCCGGGCGTGTCGAGGTTGCGCTCCAGGATCTTCCGCCCGACCGCCCAGGAGCCGGTGAACAGCACGCCGTCGACGCCCTCGTGCCCGACGAGCTCGCTGGCCGTTGGCCCCGCGCCGTGGACGACGTTGACAACGCCGGGGGGCGCGCCGCAGTCGGTGAGCGCCTCGTGGAAGAGCTCGGCAAGAAGTTGCCCGATCGCGGGCGTCTTGTCGCTGGGCTTGAAGACGACGGTGTTGCCCATCGCGAGCGCCGGGACGATGTGCCCGTTGGGCAGGTGGGCGGGAAAGTTGAACGGGCCGACGACCGCCATGACGCCGTGCGGGCGGAAGACGCAGCGCCCGGTCTTGGTCGCGCCGGCTTCGAACTCGTACCCGCGGACTCGGCTCATGCCGGAGTTGGTCGAGTCGTCCAGCGTAATGTCTACCTTCGCCGCGAGCGCGCCGGCTTCGGTCTTTGCGTCCCACAGCGCCTTGCCGGTTTCTTCGCTGATGAGCGTCGCGATCTCGGTCTGCCGATCTCGGCAGATCTCGGCGAAGCGCCGGAGAGCCGCGGCTCGCTCGTCGAACGGGAACCGCGACCACGCCGCCAGCGCCAGCCGAGCCGCCGCGACCGCGTCGTGCACATGATCGAGCGCCGGCGCGCCCGCCCACAGTTCGCGCGCGGGCTCGGCCGGGTCGGTCGAGCGGATCACGTTCGCGCCCTCGGCGAGCAGCGGGCGGAACTCGCCGCCGATCAGGTCGCTCGGGGCGTAACGGAGCGGCGGGTGGCGTTCGGTCATCGGGCGGCTTTCCGGGTCGAGGGCTTGCGCGAGCGCGGGGCCGGGCGGCTTGTCGGGGATTTCTGTCGCTCGCGTGCGTCGCTCGGTGAAGCCGTGATCGTGAGCCCGATCGCCGTGCCCGGTTCGGCGCCGAGGGTCGCCATCGCCTCGCGCGTCAGCCCGATGCGCCCTTCGGCGTCGATCGCGAAGGGTTCCTGGATCGCGCGGAAGTCCCCGTCGGCGTGCATCACGCTCACCATGCCCTGGTGGTCGCACTTGTTCTTCGCGACCGGCGTGCCGAGTTCGCCCCGGCGCGTGTCGGCGACGAGTTGCACGCGGTCCGTCACGGCTCGCAGGTGCGGCCCGCCGTCGAACGGGTCCACGAGGTCGCGGTACTCAAAGCCGAGCTTTTCGAGCATCCGCCGCGCCGGCACGGTTTCTTCGCCGACCTTGCCCACCACGTCGCGGGCCGACGGCGGGAGGAGCGTGAGATAGATCGGCTCGCGCGGGAGCAGGTTCGCGATGAAATCCCGCGAGATCTGGCAGTGCCGATCGGCTTCCTCGTAGCTGAGCGGGATGAAGCGGCGTCCGAGCGCGTTCCAGAGCAGGTTCTCGCCAGCCGCGCTGATCGGCGCCATCATCTCCGCAAGAATCTCGTCGGCGAACACCTCGCGGTGCAGCGCGATGAAGTGGAACCGGATGAGGCTGAGGAAGCGCCCGAGGCGCTGCTTGTGCCCGCGGAAGCTGGGCTGGAGGATGAGCCCGCCGATCTCGGTCGGCCCGCTCTCGTCGCCGAAGAGCGTCGCCGTCACGTGCGTCGTGCCCGCCTGGATGTCGTCGCTGAAGAAGTGGCGTTTTTCCAGCTTGAACGACCAGTTGGGGCGACCCGGGCCGCCCATGCGCGCGATGACCTGGCTCGTCCCCAGCACGCCGGCGCTCTCGGTGTCCTCGAGCGCGAAGACAAAGACGCTCGTCTCGGCGAGCGCGCCGTCAAGACCGGTCGCGCTCCCGGCTCGCGCGCTGTCGGGCAGGGATTCGCCGCGTGCGACGCGCTCGAAGCTCGTCCGCGACTGGACGATCTTGCGACGGATGATCTCCGCGTCCGGCGGGAGGTTGATGAAGTGCACCATCCGCGCCAGCTTCAGCAGCGTCCCGACATCGTCCACCCTTGCACGCCGAACCACGAACACAGGTCACCCCCGCAGCAGCACCAACACATGAACCCCACAACCCGGCAATCCAACGCGATCGGCCCGGAACAACCGGCGTTTACGCGCCCACCTTCAGCAGCCCCTCTTCGACCTTCTCGAACACACGCGGCCAGTCCTCCAGCTTCATCACGCCCAGCGGCGGGAGCATCCGCAGGTGGTACGGCCCGTGCCCGCAGTAGAACACCAGCACGCCCGCGTCGAACAGCGTGTGGCACGCTTTCATGATCTTGTCCTTCGCCCCGCCGAACGGCGTGAACCGGCACATCCCGCCGATTCCCCCGACGATGTCCGCCGACTGCGCCACCTTCGGGAATAACTGCGGGTGCTTCGCGGCAAGCTTTTTCACCTCGGCGCGGAAAGCCGCGTGATGCTGCGCGATGCGCCCGTCGCTCCCGTAGTAGCCGCCCTCGGCGAGGCGTTCGATGATCCGCTTGCCGGCCGCGAACTCCACGCTCGCGCCCGTGAACGTCCCGCTCAGCAGCCCGCCCTGCGGGTTGTACTGTTCCGTGAACAGCGTGGCGCACGCCTGGGTCATCTTCCCGACGCAGAACACGTCCACGTAATCGCCCAGGTCGTACAGCTCGTACGCGAACATGCGTTCCGTGCGCCCGAAGCTCTGGATCTCGTCGTCCCACACGGCGATGTTGTTCGCCTTGCAGCAGTCCATGAGCGCCTTGAAGTAGTCCCGCGTGCCGACGTTGAACCCGCCCTCGCCCTGGACGAGCTCAAAAATGAAGCACGCGTGCTGCTTCGGGTAGCGCTCGATGTACTGCTCCAGGTGCGAGACGGCCATGTCGATGAACTTCGTCGCCCCCATCCGCTCGGCCGCGACCTCGTCGTAGAACGGCATGTAGTCCACCTGCGTCGTGAGCGGGATGCCCACGCGACCGGCGTCCGAATCGCCGATCTGGCACATCGTCACGCTCCGGCCCATGAAGCAGTCCTTGAACGCGATCACGCGGCTTGCCGGCGCGTGCTTCTGGTAGCACACCTTCAGCGAGTTCTCGTTCGCCATCGCGCCCGAGGTCGTCACGAACCCGTGCGCGAGTCGGCTCGATTTCTTCGCCTGCTCCAGGAGCGCCTCAAGAAACTCGTACGCGCCGAAGCCCGATTGCAGGTTGCCGTGCTTGAGCGTGTCCTCGGTCGAGGCGAGCATCGCGGTTTCGATCAGCTCCGGCTCGCCGTGCCCGAAGAAGTGGACGCCGATGCCTCCGATCATGTCCCACTTGACGCTCCCGTCCATCAGCTCGACGAGCGCCCCGTTGCCCGCGCCGCTGCCGAGATAGGGGTAGAGCAGCCCGCGCCCGCGGGCCGCGGCCGCCCGGTCCATGAACGACTGGTAGCTCTCGGCGCGCCCCTCGATCGCCCCGCGCGGCCCGGTGATCTGCGCGTTCTTGGCGCGGACCTCCTCGACCGCCGCCCGGATCGCGGCTTGGAGAGCCGGGCTCTCGCGGAGTTGCTCCCCGACCGTTTGTGCCGCACTCGCCACCGCCGCTTGTCCGTTGCCCTGCGCCACGCTCCACCTCGCTCTGTGCCGCGCTGTTGAGCGCGGGGTGTGTTCCGTTCCGTTGCCTGGGCGTTTGTTTACGCCCTTGTCGTTTCCGCGCGTCCTTCGGTGAGCCGCGCGATGAGCACCGCCAGAAGCTGGCATCGTTCGACGAGGCTCGCCAGCTCGATCCATTCTTCGTTGGTGTGCAGCCCGCCGCCGCGGACGCCGAGTGTGTCGATCGTCGCCAGCCCGGCGTCCTGCATGATGTTCCCGTCGCAGACGCCTCCGGTCGAGCCGGTGGGGAGGGTCTGCCCCAGATCCGCCGCTGCCGACTGCGCCGCCGAAACCAACGCCGCCGTCCCCGCGTTCATCGGCTTTGCGGGGCGGTTGAACGACGTCTGCACCGTCACCCGCGGCATCGCGTCCTCCGCGGTCGACAGCGCTTCCAGCCCAGCCCGCAGCACCGCCGCATCCTCCGGCGTCCGGTAACGCACGTTCCCCCACGCCCGCGCCACATCCGGCACCGCGTTGGTCACCGCCCCGCCCGAGATCGGGCCCACGTTCGCCACGCGCCCCGACGCGGCATCCGAAAGCGCCGCAACCCCGATCAACGCGCGAGCCAGCGCCGTCACCGCGCTCACGCCCGACGCGAAATCCCGCCCGACGTGCGCCGACCGCCCGTGGCACTCGATGAAGAACTGCCCGCTCCCGCCGCGCTCCTGAGCCAGCACGCCCCCGGGCAGCGCCGGCTCCAGCGCCAGCCCCCACGCGTGCGAGCTTGCCGTCTCACGGATCGCGCTCGCCGACGCGTAGGAGCCCGTCTCCTCGTCGCTGTTCATCAGGAAGGACCAGCTCGCGTCGATACCGGCTTCTTCGAGCGCCTCGAGCGCCGCGAGCGCGATGACCAGCCCGCCCTTCATGTCCACGCACCCCGGGCCGGTCGCGGTTTTGCCGTCGGCGGCGATGGTCAGCTCGCGGAACGGGCTGTGCCGGTCGTGCACCGTGTCGAGATGCCCGGCGATCAGGATCGGCTGGAGCGCGTCGCGCCCGTCGGTCCGTCGGCAGACGGCTGTCGGCGGGGGCAGCGGGGGCGCATCGCTGGTTTCGGAGCCGAGCCCGCTGACCCAGTGCGGGCTGGGGTCGCCGGGGATGGTGGTTGTGCGCGCGCCGAGCTTTTCCAGGCGTTCGGTGAAGACCGCGCGGGTCTCATCGAGCCCCGGGGTGTGCCCGCGCCCGGTGGGGGTGTTGACGTGGCGCCGAAGGTCCGCCAGCAGTTCGTCGGCACGCGCCGCGATGAGCTCGCAGACCCGCTTCTCCCGCTCGCTGAGCCGCACGAACGCCTCCCGACCCCGCCACCCGACCCCGGGTCATTTAGCCCGCCCGAACACTCCCGGCACGCGAGTCTACCCGCCCCCCGAAGCCCCCGCCGAGAAACCGCCCGTGAGCGCCATCTCCAGCATCAGCAAAACCCCCGCGCACGCCGCGATGCCCAGGATCGCGAGCTTGACGCCCCGCGCGACGCGATCCGGCGGCATGTCGTCCAGGCGTCGCCCGACGGCGGCTAGAAGACGACGCTGCCGATCCGCGATCGACCCGTGTCGCCAGGTGAACCGTTCCGGCGGGACGTGGTTCAGAGCCGCGACGCGCCCGAGCGCCCCAGCCATCGCCCCGGCGGCTTCGGGCGTCACCCACGTGGAAGGGCTCGACTGACCCTCGGCGTTCTCGGCAAGCTCGGTAGGCCCGGCGGGGGGCTGTGCGAAACGGGTCAGGTGCTGCACGGCGAACGCGTCGGCCTGTCGCTCAAACGCCCGGCTCGCCCAGCCGAACACCACCCACCCCATCCCGATCGACACCCCGCCGATCGTCACCCCCGCCCAACTCGCCCCGAGCACCCCCGCCCACCACGCGAGCAGCGAGAGCAGGCTCCCCGTCCCGATCAGCGTCCCGAGCACGCCGAGCGCGAGCCACGGCATGTGCCGACGGCGGACGTGCGCAATCTCGTGCGCCATCACCGCTTCGACCTGGCGAGCCGGGAGCGCGTCCAGCAGCGCATCGGTCAGCAGCACGTACCGGGCTGGGTAGACCAGGCCCAGCACGGCCCCGTTGATCATTGTCCCGCCCGTGCGCCAGACCAGCAGCTCCGCAACGCGCACGCGGTGGCGCTTGCACATCGACACCAGGTGCGCGCGCAGCGGCCCGTCGCCCAGGCGCGTCGTGTCCCAAACGAACCGGAGCACCAGCGGCGACAACGCCATCACCACCACGACGCCGCCGAGCTGGAGCCCCGTCGCCCACCCCGGCGTGCGCGCCCACGCGGGGATCACACGCCCCCAGAACCCGCCCGGCGCGCGCTCGCTCAGCTCGATCGCGACGGCGACGCCCTCGCTCCAGCTCAGGATCAGCCCCAGCGGAACCAGCACAAACAAGAGCTGGTGGCGCGTCGCGAGCCAGACCGAGCGCCACCGGCTCGGCAGCGGGTGGACGCCCTCGCCGCGTTCGATCGCTCGGAAGAGCATCGCCTCGCGGACGCGCCGCTCGACGGGGTGCCACGCCCACCAGGTCATCATCATCGCGGCGCACAAGGGCAGGAGGGCGAGGAGTTCGTCGATCGCGACCAGATCGCCCGTGACCGTGCGCACGTCGTCGAGCCACCCGAGCCCGAGCACGCCGAGGACGAACCACGCGGTCGCGCCGAAGCGGGCGGCGGCGCACCAGCGGTCGCTGGCGCGGATCTCTCGCGCGTCGCCGAGCCGGTCGAGCCGCCGGGCGGCCCGCGCGGCTCTCGCCCACGCGGCGAGGACGATCAACGCGATCGGAACCAGGGTCCAGAGCGTCGCGCCACCACGGTCCTCGACGAGCCCGGCGAGTGGCGGTTCGTGCTGCGCGTCGCGGAGTACGACCGCCGCCACCGCGCCGATCATGAGCAGGTGGACCATCGGTCGGGCGCTCCGTTCCAGGTGCCGGCGCGTCTTCAGCGGGGCGAGGCGTCCTCGGGTCGTGTGAGCGTGCCGAGGTCGATCACGACGCCGTCGGGGGTGAACACGTCCATGTTCATCGTCCGCGCGTCGATGCTGGTGAAGACCACGCACGTGCGCCCGGATCGGGCGGCGTACTGCAGATCGCCCGAGCTCGGGCCGGCGAAGGCGCGCATGTCCACCCGCTGGGCGTGCAGGTGGAAGTGGGCGAGCGCCCGATCGCTCGCTTCGGTCATCTCGACGGAGGCGACGAAGACGTCGTCCCCCCGCCGATCGCTCGCGCGCGGGGGGTAGAGCGCCAGGCGCCAGCGCCCCTGGGGCGTCCATTCGAGCACGCCGCCGTATTCGGTCGTGCGGTCCTCGCGGTCGATCTCGGCGAACCCGAAGACGGCCCTTGCAAACTCGGGCGTCTGGAGCGCCTCGTCCACGACGAGCACGGTCAGCGCGTCGGCCCAGCTCATCTGATCCGCCCAGAACTCGACGCTCTCCGAGCGTACGCCGCGGAAGCTCGCGACCCCTTCGCGCCTCGGGAACCGCGTTCGGCTCTCGGTCCGCGTGCGGAGTTCGTCTAGGAGTTCCTCACGCGACATCGCAACCAGGTCCGTCCGGTTTGCGGCCGCCCAGCGGATCGCCTCGGCGTGGCGGAGTTCGAGCGTTTCGCGCTTCGACTCGGGCAGATCCCGGATCGCGCGGGCCGCCTCGCGCCACCACGCGAGGTTCTGGGCGTTCTGCGCGTCGTTCAGGCGGAGCAGCCAGCGGAGTTCCTCACTCGTCCGCGGCACGGCGCGCAGCGCCTCCCGCCCCGCGCGCAGCGCGCGCACGACGGGCACGCCCCGCGCGTCGGCGATCGTCGCTTCAGAGCCCACAAGGAGCTGCGCACGAAGCACGCCGCGCCCGTCCAGACGCTGGAGCAGGTCCCACGCGTCCATCCGCGTGCGCTCGCCCCAGTCCGCGTCGTAGGTGCGCCCCTCGATCTCCGGGCGCAGGAAGACGCCGAAGACGACTTCCGCGAGCGAGCGATCCGGGTGCAGCGCCATCAGGGCGGCCCGCTCGGGGCGATCCTGGTCCTTCACCAGCGGCATCACCCGTGAGAAGCTGCGCACGATCGAGGGCGTGAAGTCCGTCCAGTTGTTCGCGACCGCGCGGTCGCAGATGAACGCGATCACGACCACCGAGGGCTCGCGCCAGATCAGCATCGACGCCATCTGCTTCGCGTCCTCTCGCCCGGCTGGGTCGGGGTCGCTCAGCAGTGCGTCGAGGCAGGCGAGGCGGACGTCGATCGGCGCCTGGCGCGACCAGGCGAGCGTCTTCATCGTGGCCCGCGTTGCGCCACGGTCCCCCTCGCCCGAGAGCACCATCGCCCACGCCTGCTCGGCGGCGACGACGCGCCGCCCGGAGCTGGCCGTCGGGTCGCGGAGTTGGGCGAGCGGATCGGGTAGGCGGGGCTGGGCGGCGCACGCGGAGAGCAGCAGGGCCGCCGCGAGACCGATCGTCAGTCCCGCCCCTCGGCGGCGTGTTCTGGTGGAGTGCGGAATCCGGTTCGACGTCCGTGTCGCTCGCATCCGGGCAGTCTACGCCCCGCGGGGCTACCATTCGCCAAGCGAGGTGCCCATGACCGCCCAGACCAAGCCGAACGTGCGGCTGCAGGTCGCAAACGCATCGTCCAACGCCGCCCCCCCGGCGCGGGGTACTCGTGCCGACGCGCCGCCGGTGGACGCGGAGACGCGCGGGCGGGTGGTGCGCGTGCTGGACGCGATCCGTCCGACGATCCAGGCCGACGGCGGGGACGTGGAACTGGTCGAGATCACGCCGGAGGGTGTGGTGGGGATCCGGCTGCACGGGGCGTGCGTGGGGTGCCCGAGCAGCACGATGACGCTCCAGATGGGGATCGAGCGGAATCTGCGGGACCATGTGCCGGAGGTCACCGGCGTGCGCGCCGTGGACTGATCCCGTCCCCCTGGTGCCGATCGCAAGACGTTTTTACCCAGGTTGACGGCGCGTTCGCGTCGGGGTTTTGCAGTGGGGCGGCTTGATCCGGGTGGTTCGTAAATCTTGCTTCTGCAAGATTTTGCTTCCCTGAGGGTGGGCGGGGTGGTATGCTCGGGCCGGACATGGATTCGGCCGAGGGCAGGCGCGCGGGGTGGGATCTGCGCGCCGGGTTCCCGTTCGTGGCGGCCGAGGGCCGGGAGCAGCACGATGCTGGTCATCACACGTCGGGAAGGCGAGGAAGTGGTCATCGGTGACCCGCGCAACCCGCTCGGGGTGGTCCGTATCGCGTCGGTGAAGGGCGAGCGTGTGCGCGTCGCCTTCGATTTCCCTCGGGAGGTCGATATCCACCGTCGCGAGGTCGCGGATCAGATCAAGAGCGAGGTTCCCGCGGTCATCGGCGCCATTAAGCCGTAACACCCGCGAACTACAACACCATCAAGCCCATCAGCCCCGCTGACAAGCCGACCCGTCCCCCGCCCCCGGCGAGGGACGCGGGTGTCACTCGCTACCATCGCGGCATGAGCGAGCACACCGGCAACACCAACCCCGACGGCAAGACCGAGCCCCTCCGCGGGCGCGTCGCGATCGTGACCGGGGCGAGCGCGGGCATCGGGGCGGCGGTCGCGAAAGATCTCGCCGCGTGCGGCGCGTCGGTCGTCGTCAACGCCCGGCGCGGGGACCGCATCGAGCAGATGGGCGAGGCCCTGAACCGCATGCTGGGCGAGGACCGCGTCGCGACCGCGCCCGGCGACGCGGCCGATGGGCACACGATCGACCGCATGCTCTCGATCGCGCGCGAGCGGTTCGGCGAGCCGGACCTGGTCGTCGTCAACGCCGGGCGCGGGCTCGGCGGGAGCGTGCTGACCAGCGACGAGGCGCAGTGGGAGGATCTCACGCGGATCAACTTCCTCGGGGCCGCCCGTCTGATCCGTGCGGTGGGTCGCGCGATGGGGGAAGCCGCCGACGCGGAGAAGAGCGCGTGGGATCAGGCCGCTGCGGATCGGCTCGAAGGTCGCCCGCTCGATCCCAATGCGTTGAAGGCTCGGGACATCGTGGTGATCGGCTCGACGGTGGGGCGGCATATCTCGCCGTTCAGCTCGCTGTACGGGAGCACGAAGTTCGCGGTGAACGCGCTGGCCGAGGCGGCCCGGCGCGAGCTTGGGCCGCGGGGCGTGCGCGTGACCTTGATCGAGCCGGCGATCGTGGTGAGCGAGTTCCAGGGCATCGCGGGGTACGACCCGGCGGGCTTCGGCGAGCTGATGCGCCGCGTGGGCCCGGTGCTGCTGCCGGAGGACATCGCGGCGGCGATCACCCACGCCGTCAGCCTCCCGGCGTGGATCCACCTGAACGACTTGGTCGTTCGGGGGACGCGCCAGGACTACCCCTGAGCGGCCCGGCTCGCGCGGGGCGCACCCGAACCATCCATGAAGGAATCATGAAGCCGCGGCGTCGGGGCCGATACGCTCTCGCGATGACAGACACTCCCATCGGCACGGACGCGGACATTGTGAGCGGGATCGCGGCGGAGGAGCCTTCGGCGTTTGAAGCCGGGGTGGCGGCGATTGCCGAGCTGGCGTTTGAGCAGGGGCCGATCGAGAACCTGCAGTTCGGGCTCTGGGTGCTGGCGGCGTTCATAGCGCTCGCGGTGCTGATCCGGCGGTCGCGCCCGCGGGAGAAGCTCTTTGCCGGGTGGCTGGCGTTGGTCTCGGCTCTGGCGGCGTTCCGCGAGCTCGACGGACACACCATGCTCAACCCTGAGACGCTCGGGGCGTGGGGCGTGCGCTACCGCATCGACTGGTGGCTGAGCCTGGAGGCGCCGATCCTGCCGCGACTGGTCTGGGCGGCGGTGGGGGTGGCGATTGTGCTGGGGCTGATCGTGCCGGCGGTGAAGGTGGCTCCGCGTGTGATCGTGCTGACACGCGGGCGGGACCGGGCGTGGTGGCTGTTCGGCGCATCGGTGGCGGCTTTGTTCATCGGGTACGCCTGCGACGACCTGATCGGGCGCGGGCTGCTGATGGCTCCGGTCTACACCAAGTTGATCGAAGAGTCGTTCGAGCTGATCGGTGCGGGATTGTTTCTCATCGGCGTGGGCTTGATGCTGCACCTTTCGCTGACGACGCGCGAGGAGCTTGCCGCGGCTCGCCTGGAGCGGGTCGACGCCGGGCTCTGATTGAGCCGTCACGCCGTCAGCGCGAGCAAAAACGCAAAAAGGGCCCGGTCCACGACCGGGCCCTTTCGTGCGATGTCTTGGGACGGATGCGCTTTACGGGAAGATGCCGCGGACGGAGTAGACCTTGCCGATGTGCTCGAGGGCGGCGATGTAGGACGCCGTGCGGAGGTCGCAGTTGTATCGCTGGCGGGCGAGGTTGGTTCGGCGGGCGGCCATGACCATGTGCCGGTTCAGCTCGCGGTCGACCTGCTCGGCGTCCCAGGTCACGTTGGACTTGTTCTGGACCCACTCGAAGTAGGAGACGGTCACGCCGCCGGCGTTCGCGAGGATCGCGGGGATGACCTCGATCCCGCGGCTGGCAAGCACGCGGTCGCCGGGGGGCGTGGTCGGGGCGTTGGCGGCTTCGGCGACGACCTTGCAGTTCAGCCACTCGGACTGCTGCTCCTTGATCATCTGCTCGAGCGCAGCCGGGACGAACAGGTCGACCGGGGTCTTGTAGAACTCTTCCTCGCTGATGACGGTGGCGCCGGCGCTGGAGCGGGAGCCCGAGCCGGTGAGGGTTTCGTTTTTGTCGAAGCCCGCGACGCCGCCGGTGTCGCGGACGTGGTCGGCGAGCGCGTTGCAGTCGATGCCTTCATCGTTGCGGAGGGCGCCGGTGTGGTCCATGACGGCGACGACCTTGGCGCCGAGGTCCTGGAAGATGCGTGCGGCCCAGCCGCCGACGTTACCGAAGCCGAGGATGCTGACGCGCATGCCGGAGATCGGGATCCCGATCTCGGGGAGCATTTCCTTGCAGACGTCGACGACGCCCTGCCCCGTGGCTTTTTCGCGTCCGAGCGAGCCGCCGATCTCGACGGGCTTGCCGGTGACGACGCGCATCGCGTCGTTGGAGCGCGCGCCGGGGCCGGAGATGGACTGGTAGGTGTCGGCCATCCACGCCATCATCTGCGCGGTGGTGCCGACGTCGGGGGCGGGGATGTCGTAATCGGGCCCGATGTCGTTGGCGATCGCGGTGGTGAACCGGCGCGTGATGCGCATGATCTCGTTGGCGCTGACCGAGCGGGGATCAACCTTGACGCCACCCTTGCCGCCGCCGAAGGGGATGCGGACGAGCGAGCACTTCATGGTCATGAGGAGTGCGAGAGATTTGACGTCGTCGAGGTGGACGTCGTGGTGGTAGCGGATGCCGCCCTTGTAGGGGCCGAGGGCGTTGTTGTGCTGAACTCGGTAGCCCTTGAAGAGTCGGTGGTGCCCGTCGTCCATCTGGACGGGGAAGTGGACCATGATCTCGTTCTTGGGCTGGGCGAGGATGATCTTGACGCGGTGGCGCAGCTCGATGATCTCGGCGGCCTTGAGCATCGTCATCACGGTCTGCAGGTAGAGGTTGTTCGGATCCTTGGGGAACCCGAGTTCCTCGACAACCGGGTCCCAATCAAGCCCGGTCGTCCCGGCGGGGCTGGTGGTGCTGCCGGGGTTGCTGGTGATGCTCATCGCCGAGACCGCCTCCAGAGTCGGACCGCCTGCGTGCATCGCGTCGGCCGGGCGGGAACGGGCCCGACGCGTCGATCCAATCCGTGGCGCCGAGCTCATCGGCACCGCCCTCTCCCTCGGTCAGACGACGACCGAGACGGATTCCAAGCCCTACGCCCCGCCGTCCGGGCGGGTTCACCGCCGGATGGGGCGAGGTTGAGCCTGCATCATACTCGACATTCTCGCGGATCTCTCGCTGGTGTGAAGAACAAGCGACAGGAGATGGGCACCGGGCACCGGGTGCCGGGCACTAGGGGGGAGAGGAGGGGATGAGGGATAGGAGGGTGTTCCGAATGCGATCGAACCGCGCGCCCAACGCCCTGCTCCAGATCCAGTTTCCCTCCCCTCGCGAATGGCCGGTGGCTAATGCCATGTGCCTCGCCCCGGATGGCCTCCCCATGCCTATCCTTGAAGCCCGGTCCGCGTCGCGGGTCGGGGTCAGGGTCGGTCCGCGCGTGCCGGTGTTCGGCTCGGCGGGTTCTCTGGACATCAAGCCGCCCGGAAGGGCCTCCCGAGTCGTGCCGACCCGTTCTGACGGGTTGGGCTCGCGAGGGAGTCGGGCCTTCGCCCTCGCCGCGGTCGCACGCCGACCCACCGCGGCACGAGCGGGCGCAGGCGACAAGCGCGGCTTCACCCGCGCGGTAAAGGAATCTGCATGATCGATGAGACACTGATCGCCTCCCTCGGGCTCGATATGGCCGAGGCCGACAAGCTGGTCCGCGACGCCCTCGGCGGGCAGGACACCGGCATGGACCAGCTCCTGGGCGAGGTCAACGACCTCACACCCGGCACGCTCATCAAGGGCAAGGTGATCGGCTTCGCGGGCGACGACGTCGTGATCGAGGTCGGGCTCAAGAGCGAGGGGCTCGTGCCCAAGGAAGAGTTCACCGGGACCGACCTGAAGCCCGGCGACACCGTCCACGTGCTGCTCGAGAGCATGGAGAGCGACACCGGGCTGATCCAGCTCTCCAAGCGCAAGGCCGACCGCCAACTCAACTGGCAGCGCCTGATCGACACCACCAAGGAAGGCGACACGGTCGAGGGCACCGTGATGCGCAAGATCAAGGGCGGGCTGCTGGTGGACATCGGCGTGCCGGTGTTCCTCCCGGCGAGCCAGGTCGACGTCCGCCGCCCGGGCGACGTGACCGACTACATCGGGCGCAAGGTCCGGGCCCAGATCCTCAAGATCGATATCGAGCGGAAGAACATCGTCATCAGCCGTCGCAAGCTGATCGAGGAGGAGCGCGACGCCGCCAAGAGCCGCCTGCTCACGACCGTCAAGGAAGGCGACATCGTCACCGGCACGGTCAAGAACATCGCCGACTTCGGCGCGTTCGTGGACCTCGGCGGCATCGACGGGCTGCTCCACATCACCGACATGTCCTGGGGGCGGGTCAACCACCCCAGCGAGATGCTCAAGGTGGACCAGAAGGTCGAGGTCAAGATCCTCAACATCGACCGCGACCGCGAGAAGATCGCCCTGGGGCTCAAGCAGAAGGAAGCCAGCCCCTGGGAGGAGATCGAGAAGAAGTACCCCGTCGGCTCGCGCATCAGCGGCGAGATCGTCAACATCATGTCCTACGGCGCCTTCGTCCGCCTCGAAGACGGCATCGAGGGGCTCGTCCACATCTCCGAGATGTCCTGGACCCGTCGCGTCAACCACCCCAGCGAGATCGTCGAGCCCGGGCAGCCGGTCGATGTCGTCGTCCTGGATATCGACAAGAACAAGCAGGAAATCAGCCTCGGCATGAAGCAGACCGAGGTCAACCCGTGGGAGCTGGTCAGCGAGAAGTACCCCCCGGGCACCGTCATCGAGGGCGAGGTTCGCAACCTCGCGAACTACGGCGCGTTCGTCGAGATCGAGCCCGGCATCGACGGGCTGCTCCACATCTCCGACATGTCCTGGACCAAGAAGGTCACGCACCCGAACGAGGTCGTCAAGAAGGGCGACAACATCCAGTGCGTCGTCCTCGAGGTCGATCAGGAGAAGCAGCGCATCAGCCTCGGCATCAAGCAGCTCACCGAGGATCCGTGGCTCCACGCGATCCCGGACGCGTACCACCCCGGCATGGTCGTCCGCGGCACGGTCACCAAGATCACCAACTTCGGCGTCTTCGTCGAGCTTGAAGCCGACCTCGAGGGCCTGCTCCATATCTTCGAGCTCGCGGACCACAAGGTCGAGAACCCGCAGGACGTGGTCAAGGCCGGCGAGGAGATCGACGTCAAGATCCTCCGCGTCGACACCAGCGACCGCAAGATCGGGCTCAGCCTGAAGCGCGCTCAGTTGGGCGATGCCTCGGGCGCCGAGGAGGACGCCGGGCGCGACAACGCCGGCGGCGGCACCAGCTTCAAGTCCCCCGTCCGCGGCGGCATGGACCAGCACGGCTCCATGGGCACCGACAAGATCCAGTTCTAACACCATCCCCGATCCCGCTCATCCGGGATCGGGCCCATCCAGAAAACGCGACAAGCCCGGGCGCACCCAGCGCCCGGGCTTGTCTTTTGTGGTTGGTCTGCCGGGTGTTCTCCCGGGCTCGCGGCGGGCGGGGGGCCGGTCCGGTACAGTCTGAACCGGTTTGTCTGAACCGGGCTGTGCCGCTCGGGCTCGTGCCGCTGCGATCAGCAGAGGGCGAGGAAGCTGAGAAGGCTCAGGACGGCCACGCGCTGCTGGCTCACACTCATCGCGATCAAGGTCCTCATGGTCATGTCTCCAGTTGTTCGCAGAACACCAGTTCAACCCGCGTGCCAGAACCCGAGGGCGCGCTCCGAACCGCCCTGCGGCACCCGCCGGGGGGGGCGGGCGTCCGAGAACACGCACAGGTTCTGCGGGTTGTCGCGCCGCGTCAACACCGGGCGTCGAGGTGTCGCCACAACGCCACACGCTGCGAGCACCCCCGGGGTGACGCTCGCGGCCCTGCTCCTCGTGGCGTGTCTTCTCGGGCTGGGGGTTCCAAGGGCGTCTGGACAGGAGGGCGTCCCCCCCCAGGCGGCCCGTGCGGCTTACGACGCGGTCCGTCTCTGGGTGAACGAGGGACGCACCCCCGACGGCGCGGTCGCGGCCGACGGGCTCGCGGATCTCGGCTCCGGGTTCTCAGGCGTTTCGGTGACGCTCCGGGCTGCGGGCGTGATCGCCGGTCGCGGGCGACTGCTTCACGAAGGCGGCCCGCCCGGCGCGACCCTCGCCCGAGCCGCCCAACTCGCGATCGACGAAGCCCGCCAGCGGGGGCACTACGAGCCCGGCCCGCTTTCGGACCTCGCCGCCGCCGGCGAACGCCTCATCATCAGCCTGGAACTCGCGGCTCCCTTGGTCCCGATCCCGCCGCGTGACCTGCCCTCTGCCGCCACGCTGCTCCGCCCGGGGCACGACGGGGTGGCGCTGCGGATCGGCACGCGGCATGCGTTCCGGTTCCCAAGCCAGCTTCGGCGGACGCGCACAATGCCAGCCGATGCGCTCCCCTCGCTCGTTGCCGAGCTGACGGGCGATCCGTCACAGGCGTTGCTCGATCCCGCAACGGCGGCCCGTCGGCATGAGGGACGGTTCTTCCGATTCACCGTTGTGCATCTCGCCCAGCCCACGCCGGGGGCCGAGCCGCTGTTCATGCACCGCGGCGGGCGACTCGTGCGCGCGAACCAGGTCACCACCGGCGCGATCCGCGAGTTCGCGCAAGGGCTCGCCGAGCACCTCGCGGGGCGTCTCTGGCCCGGGCCCGAGGGGTACGGGCTGATGGGCACGTACGACCCGGCGCTCGACGGGTACGAGCCGGTGATCGCGTCGGACCTCGACCAGGCGGCCGCGGCTTTGGCGCTCGCCCGCTACGCCCGGCGCGCGCCGGCGCTCGGGTTGCCCGAGGATTCCGCGATCGAAGCGCGTACGGCCGCGCTGGACATCCTCCGTCGGTTCACCACGCGCGAAGGGCTCGGACGCCTCGAGGATCCGCTTCTGGCAGGGCTCGCGGCGGCGGCGCTGATCGAGAGCGGCGCGACCCTCGGCGAGGATCGAGCCGACATGCTCGTCCACGACCGCGCGCTGCTGATGGCCGCGACCGTCCTCCGCGACGCCTATCGCCCCGCGACGGGCTTCCGCAGCACGGTGTTGAGCGAGGGGCGGGCGGTGGTCGCGTTCGGGCTGGTCGCGGTCGCGGAGCACACGGGGCAACTCGGCGATCTGGCGCGTGCCGAGGGCGCGATGAGCGCGGTCTTCCGCGAGACCACGCCGGGGACGCTGGTGAACGAGATGCCGTGGCTCGGCTGGGCGGCGATCCGCGCGGGCACGCTGCGCGACGGCGCGGACCGCGCGATCCCGCAGGGCGACGGGCTCCGCCAGCTCCGCGATTTCGTGTGGCTACACCAGCTCGCGCCGCGGGACGCGTCCGGCGACGACGCGGACCTGCTGGGGGGGATCGTCTTCACCGCCGCCGCCGCGCCGCTGCCGAGCTGGCACTCCACGCGCCCGCTGGCGTTGATCGCGACGATGCTGGGCAACCCGTACCTGACCGCGCCCGAGGAGCGGATGCCGGAGCTCTCGCGCCTGATGAGCGCGACGCGGTTCCTGCTCCAGCTCGCGGCTTCGGATGCCGAGGGGCACGCGTACGCCGACCCGCCTCGGGCCCGGTGGGGCGTCCGCGCCAGCGCGTGGGATCACCGGATGCCGGTGCAGGCTTCGGCGCTCACGCTGCTGACCCTGGTCGAGACCCTCGACAGCATGGCGCGACTGCAGGACGCCCCGCGGCAATCGCCATAAACGAGTCGGCGAAGCCCGGAGCGGGCGGGCGTTCGCCCGCGCAGGCTCCTAGAATGTTTCTCCGCGGGATCGAACGCTTGTTCGCATCCCGTACGCGCCGAGCGAGGCGTGTTTCCAGACCCCCTCCAGGGCTCCGGCAGCACCCCCGCACCCGAGGACCACAGACGCATGTCCGACCACGATCAGAGCCCCGATCCGTCCGACACCACCCCGCCCGGCAACCCGCCCGACGACGGCGGCGTGACGACCGGCGAAGGCGGCGAGCGGGCCCCGCAGGGCAACATCCGCGATCACAAGATCGAGCGCGAGCTCCAGGACAGCTACCTCACCTACGCGATGAGCACCATCATGGACCGGGCCCTGCCCGACGTCCGCGACGGGCTCAAGCCCAGCCAGCGGCGCATCCTCGTCGCGATGCACGATCTCAACCTCCGCCCCAACCGCAAGCATCTCAAGTGCGCCAAGATCGCCGGCAACACCAGCGGCGACTACCACCCCCACGGCGAGAGCGTCATCTACCCGACCATGGTCGGCATGGCCCAGCCGTGGAAGATGCGGTGCCCGCTCATCCACCCCCAGGGCAACTTCGGCTCGATCGACGGCGACCCGCCCGCCGCGATGCGGTACACCGAGGCCCGCATGGACCACCCCGCGGTGGACATGCTCGCGGATATCAAGCTCGACACCGTCGACTTCCAGCCCAACTACGACGACCGCCTGATGGAGCCGACCGTGCTCCCGGGCAAGTTCCCCAACCTGCTCATCAACGGCGGCATGGGCATCGCCGTCGGCATGGCGACCAGCCTCCCCCCGCACAACCCGGCCGAGATCCTCGACGCGATCGTCCGTGTCGTCGATGACCCCTCGATCTCCCTTGCCGACCTGATGACCGACGTGCTCGACGAGAGCGGGCAGGTCGTCCGCCGCGGCGTGCACGGCCCGGACTTCCCGACCGGCGGCATCATCCTCGGACGCCGCGGCATCCTTGAGGCCTACACCAGCGGGCGCGGGCGCGTCACCGTCCGCGGCGAGGTCCACGTCGAGGAAATGAAGAACGGGCGCGAGCAGATCGTCATCGACTCGATCCCCTACACCCTCGTGCAGAACACGCTGGTGGAGAAGATCGTCGAAGCCGTCAAGGACGAACGCCTCAAGGAAATCAGCGACGTCCGCAACGAGTCAGGCCGCCTGGCGCAGACACGGATCGTGATCGAACTGAAGAAGGGCGCCGACGCGCGCGTGGTGGAAAACCAGCTCTACCAGCACACGCCGCTGCAGCAGACGTTCAGCATCATCAACATCGCCCTGGTCCACCGCCAGCCGCGGACGATGGGGCTGCGCGAGCTGATCGACCAGTACGTGCAGCACCGCTTCGAGGTCATCCGCCGTCGCACGGCCCACCTGTTGCGCGAAGCCAAGAAAAAGGCCCACGTGCTGGAGGGCATGATCTACGCGGTCTGCGACATCGACGAGGTGATCCGCGTCATCCGCGCGAGCCGCACTCGGGAGGAGGCGATCCGGGCGTTGATGGAGCGCCGGTTCCAGATTCCCGCCGGGTATCCGTACGCGCCGCAGATTCCTGAGCGCCTGATGCAGAAGGTGCGCCTTGCGGAGGACGCGGGGGGCGTGCTGCTGACGCGCGTGCAGGCCGAGACGATCGGCAACATGCGTCTGATCCAGCTCACGGGCCTGGAGATCGAGAAGCTCGTCGCCGACTACCGCGAACTGGTCGCGGAGATCGAGGACTACGAGGCGATCCTCGCCGACGACGGGCGCGTGCGCCAGATCATCCGCGACGACTGCGAGGACATGAAGGCCCGCCACGCGTCGGGGAAAAAGGGCGAGCGTCAGACCAAGATCGAGGAAGCGGCCGGCGATATCGACCTCGCGGAACTGATCCGCGAGGAGGACATGGCGGTCACGATCAGCCATCAGGGCTACGTGAAGCGCGTGCCGCTGACGACCTACCGCGCCCAGGGGCGCGGCGGCCGCGGCATCCGCGCCAGCGACAACAAGGACGGGGACTTCGTCGAACGCGTCTTCGTCGCGAGCACGCACGACGATCTGCTGAGCTTCACGGACACGGGGCGTGTGTTCCGGTGCAAGGTGTACGAGCTGCCGGAGATGAGCCGAACGAGCCGCGGGCGCGCGGTGGTCAACCTGTTGGAGCTGCGCCCGAACGAGCGGACGCGGGCCTACCTGACCGTGCGGGATTTCGAAGAGTCCAGCCAGTTCCTGACCTTTGTCACCAAGAACGGCATCGTGAAGCGGACAGCGCTCAAGGACTACCGCAACGTCAACCGAACCGGGCTGATCGCCGTCGGGCTCAAGGACGGCGACGAGCTGCTCCAGGTGCTCCTCACCGACGGCTCGGACGACATCATGCTCGTGACGGCCAAGGGCATGGCGATCCGCTTCGACGAGCGGGACGCGCGGCTCATGGGTCGCGGGGCCGCGGGCGTGAAGGGCGTGACCCTCGCCAATGGTGACCGCGTCATCGGTGCGGCCCGCATCCCGATGATCGAGGACGCCGACGGCGACACGCTGACCGCGCCCGACGCACTCGCCGCCAACCTCTGCCTGCTCACCGTCACCGAGAATGGCTACGGCAAGCGCACCCTCGTCGATGAGTACCGCGTCCAGCCCGAAGAGGGCAAGGCCCGGAGCCAATCCCGCGGCGGCAAGGGGCGGGCCGACATCAAGACCAGCGCCCGCAACGGGCCGAGTGTCGCGGCCGTGCTCGTGCAGGACGGCGAGGACGTCGTCTTCGTCACCCGTCAGGGGCTGCTCGTACGCACGCCCGCGGGGGAGATCGGCTCCAAGCCGCTCGGACGCGGGACGCAGGGCGTCAAGGTCGTGAACATCAGCTCGGGCGATCAGCTCGTCTCGGCGGCCGCCGTGGGCGTCGAAGACGGCGACGAAGCCGGGGAGTGAGCGGCCTGCCTTGGTGGCACAGCTCTCCGAGCTGTGTCTCTGGGGATCCCAACAGAGGCAGATACAGCTCGGAGAGCTGTGCCACCAGAAATGTTCGGGCTGCGGGTGGGTGAGATTGCCCCCAATTGGACGCGGCCTCGGATTGTGATATCGTGCGGGCCGCAAAGGAGAGCGTCGGGCGATGGCCATCGAGTGGGACGAACAGATCGTGATCGCGGACCTGTCCGACGAGCCGGCGTTGAGCGATGAGCTCGCCGCCCTCGGCGACCGTCTCGTCGCGATCAAGGACGACGAGCTCGTCCCCCACGTGGTTGCGAATTTCGCGGACGTGAGCTACGTGAACAGCTCCAACATCGCCCAGCTTCTCCGCGTGCGCAAGCGCGTGGTGAACGCGGGCAAGGCGATGCGCCTCGCGTCGGTGCACGAGGACGTCTGGGCCGTCATGATCGTGACCGGGCTCGACCGCCTGTTCACCTGCGCCCCGGACACGATGACGGCGATCGCCGGGCTCCAGCTCGAGATGGAATCCGCCGGCGAGGGCGCCGAAGACTGAGCCCCCCGTGTGGCGCGGGCGTTCCGCCCGTGCAAACCTGCCCAGCTCTCGCCGGTAGACCTCCCCCGTGACCACACCCGCCGCCCCCGCCAAACCCCGCCGCAAGGGCGCCGAGCCGCCCGCCCACGCCAGCGCCGACACGGTTGCCGAGCTGCGCGCGCTCCGCAAGGTCTATTACAAACCCGACGGCTCGGTGATGGTCGAAGCCCTCCGAGGCGTCGATATCCGCATCGACCGGGGCGAGTACGTCGCGATCATGGGCTCCTCCGGCTCCGGTAAGTCCACCCTCATGAACATCCTCGGCTGCCTCGACCAGGCGACCGACGGGCTCTTCCTCCTCGCCGGGCAGGACGTCAACACCATGGACGACGAGGCGCTGAGCGCCTTCCGCGGGCGCACGATCGGCTTCGTCTTCCAGGCGTTCAACCTGATCCCCCAACTCACGATCGAGGAGAACGTCGAGGTCCCGCTGTTCTACCAGCGCGTGCCGCCGGCCGAGCGCCGCCGGCGCGCGATCGAAAAGCTCGAACTCGTCGGGCTCGGCGATCGCCTCGGGCACCGCCCGCGCGAGCTCTCGGGCGGGCAGCAGCAGCGCGTCGCGATCGCGCGGGCCCTTGTCACCGAGCCCGTCGTGCTCATGGCTGACGAACCCACCGGCAACCTCGACAGCGCCACGGGCGACGCCATCCTCGGCATGTTCGAAGACCTGCACACCAAGGGCATGACGATCGTCATGGTCACCCACGACGACCAGGTCGCCGACCGGTGCGAACGCATCGTGCGCCTGAAAGACGGCGTCGTCGAGTTCGACCGCCGCCTGCGCACTCGCCAGAAAGCCGGCGAAGCCTCTACGCCCGCCGACGCAGCGCCAGGATCAGCTCCACCTGCCCCGTCGGCTGATTGACCGCCCGCGCGATCTCCACCGGGCTCAGCCCCTGGTCCGCAAGCTCGAACACACGCGCGTGCCCGGCCTGATGCTCGCGCTCGCCCGAGCCGTCGCTCGTCTCACGGCTTGCCATGCTCGGGGCGTTCGTGCGCGCGGGCGCGGCGCTCGCCGGGGTCGGACGCTGGGCGTGCGCACGCTCGAGGCGAACCAGCCGATCGTCCGCCTCGGCGATGAGCGTTTCTAAACGCACCGCCTTGTTCTCGAGCTGAGCCGCGAGGCGTTGGGTCAGCTCCGTCGCGTCGGCCATCACGGTGTCGATCGTCTGGCGCTCGCCCGCCTCGGCCCGCAGACGCTCCACCCGCACCCGCGGGTTTTCGGTCGAGCCCATGCCGAGTTTCTGTGCTCGGTTCGCCGACGCGCGCCGGAGCATCCGCACGCTGACCAGCACCAGCACGACCATTCCCATCGCGAACAGCAGCACGGAGAGCTGATCGTTCAGGCTCCGAGCGGGCGCGCCCGCCGGCGCATCCACCGGCACGATCGGCACAGCGCCGAGCAGCGCCCCGCTCGGCGCGAGCCCGTCCGTCGTGTTCAGTCCCGTCGTGTTCAGCGTGGTCTCCGTCAAGCCTCGGTCCTCCGTGACGTGTGACGACGGTCGCATCGGTCGTGCCCCAGCGTATCATCACCCCCCAACCCACGCCCGGCTCAACCGTGAGCCGGGGCATCCGCAGACGCCACACGAGGGAGCCGAGCATGCCGACATTGCCGAGCCGATTCCGCCGCCCGCTGGGGCTTGCCTTCGGGGCGAGCCTGCTCCTGGCGAGCCTGCCCGGATGTATCGTGTGGGAAATCCGCGACGAACTGGTCGCGGTGAACGAGGGCCTGGGTCAGGTGCAGCACCGCTTGGACGCGGTGGACCAGACCAACATCAAGCTCGACCACCTCCAGGCCCAACTCGAGGACCTCCAGGCGCAACTCAAGGTGCTCGACTCGATCAACGCCTCGCTCGCGAGCGTGGACACGACGCTGAAGAGCCTGGACCGCACCCTCGCGAGCGTCCTGAACCTCGTCCGCCAGATCGACGGCGCCATCCCCTTCCTCCGCTTCACCGACGACGAGGAGGACGAACCGGCCGCCGAGCCCGATCAGCCGCCCGAAGCCCCGGGCGATTAAGCCAGCCGAGCCCGCCTGCTGAGGCGTGACTCGCCCGCCACCGCGATCGGTGCGCCCGATACCATCAGCGCATGCCCCGAACCGCGACCCCGCGCCCGGCATCGCTCGTGACGCTCCGCCAGGATCCCGGCGCGCGCCGCGCGATCGCCGCGTGGCGTCGGCTCACCGGCGGGCGGCGCGTGCGCGACGCCGAACGCCCGACGCTCGTCGCGTGCTCCGCCGGTGCGGACTCGGCGGCTCTCGCGATCGCCCTCGCCGCCGCCGCCCCGCGATCCATCACGATCGCCCACATCCGCCACGACCTCCGCCCGCCTGGGCAGACCGCCCACGACCGCGACGCCGCCGCGACGCTCGCCGATCGCCTCGCCGTCCCGTTCATGGAGGCGGCAGTGCACATCGCCGCCGAGCGGGGCAACGCCGAAGGGAACGCGCGCCGTGCGCGCTACCGCGAACTCGCGCGTCTCGCGAGCGAAGCGGGGTGCCGCTACGTCGCGACCGCGCACCACGCCGACGATCAGCTCGAAACCGCGATCATGCGCGCCCTGCTCCGCGGCTGCGCCCCGGGGGCGCTCGCGGGCGTCCGCGAATCCCGCCCGCTGACCGAGCAATGCACGCTGATCCGCCCGATGCTCGCGCTGACGCGAGCCGACACCGAACGCCTGTGCGCCCTGTTTGGTTTTAATTACGTCACCGACGAAACCAACGCGGATCGCTCGCGCCTGCGCGCCCGCGTGCGTGCGGAGGTGATGCCGACGTTGCGCGCGATCGCGCCCGATGCCGCGGTACGGGCCGCGCCGGGGCTGCGCATGTGGGGCGAAACACACGACGTGCTCCAGGACGCGGCCCGCGCCCTTCGCCTCGCCGCCGAGCTGGGTGCCGACGCGACGGAACCGGAGACGGTCCGCCTCGCTCGCCCTGCCCTGCGCACCGCGCGCCCGATCGTCGTGCAAGAGCTGCTGCGCATGATCGCGTTGGAACGCACGCATCGCCAAGGGGCGGCCCGACTCCACGCGCGCACGCTCCAGACCGCCGCACAGCGCATCATCAGCACCGAAACCGATCCCGCCTGCCTGCTCTGGCACGCCGTGGCGATCGAGATCACCGCTCACCATGTTCGTATCCGCCCCCGAACCGAGAAAGACGCCCGCCCATGACTGCTCAACCCATCGATCAACGAGCCGATCATCCCGCGCCCATCCGTATCGCGCTCGTCGGGCACTGCACGCCGGACGCCGCGATGCTGCGTTCGATGCTCGCCCGCGCGCTCCCGGGCTCCGCGATCGAGTTGGTCAACGATGAACCCGCGCTGCGCGACGCCAAGCACGCCGGGTTGCTCCTGGTCAACCGCGTGCTCGACGGCAGCTTCGGCGCGGTGCAGAGCGGCATCGAGCTGATCCGCCTCCTCCACGCCGACGCGTCGTTCGCGGGGCGGACGATGCTGGTGAGCAACTACCCCGAAGCGCAAGCCGAGGCCGAAGCCGTCGGCTCGCACCCGGGCTTCGGTAAGAGCGATCTGTACGACCCTGAAACCATCGCGCGCGTCCAAACCGCCGCACACGGAAAGTGAACCAATTGGCGAAGAAAACCGCGAAAAAATCGGCGAAGAAGACCGCCCGCAAGCCCGCGCCGAAGCGTGCCCGCACGTCGCCCGCCGCGGAACTCGGCATCGGGGTTGAGGAACACCGCGCCCGTCGCGAGCGCGTGCTGCGCGCGCTCAAGGGCGCCGTCGGCATCGTCTTCGCCGGCGACGGCGGCGCGCCCCTCGTCGGGCGCTGGCGCCCCAACCCCGACTTCGCCTACCTCACCGGCATCACTGACGAACCCGGAGCCGCGGTCCTGTTCGACCCCGGCGCGGAGGACCCGACCCGGCGCTGCGTTCTGTTTCTGAAGCCGCTCGATCCCGAGATGGAACGCTGGGACGGCGAGCGCGACCCGATCGCCGGCGCGCTCCGCGCACGCCTCGACTTCGACCGCGTGATGCGCACCTACGCGCTGCCGACCTTCCTCCAGAAAGCCGCCACGCGAGCCAAACGCCTCGCCTGCCTCCACCAGTTCGCCGCCCACACCGCGCCCGTTTCCGAAGACCTCGCGCTGTTCCGCAAAGTCACCGAGCGCACCGTCGGCGTCTCGATCGAAGACGCGACACCGACGCTTCCCGCGCTCCGAGCCGTCAAAAGCCCCGCTGAGCTCGCCCTGATCCGACGCGCGATCGACGCGACGCACGAGGGGCACCGCCGACTCTGCGCCCGCCTCGAGCCCGGCGTGGACGAGCTCGATCTCCAGCGTGCGCTCGAGCACGGCTTCGGCGAAGCCGGCGCGAACGAACCCGCGTTCAACAGCATCGTCGGCGCCGGGCGTCGCTCCACCGTGCTGCACTACCACTCCCACGGCGGGCGCGTGGGCGATGAGGACGTCGTGCTCGTGGACTGCGGCGCAAGCTGCCGCGGGTATGCCGCCGACATCACGCGCGTCTTCCCCGCCTCGGGCCGTTTCACCAAGCGTCAGAAGCACGTGTACGACGTCGTGCTCGAAGCCCTGCACGCGACGATCGCGGCGGTGCGCCCCGGCGTTTCGCTCGCCCAGCTCGACGCGGTGAGCCGAAAGATCATCACCGACGCAGGCTTCGGCGATTTCTACCCCCACGGCATCGGGCACCACCTCGGCACCGAAGTCCACGACGCCGACCCGGGCGGCACGCTCCAGCCCGGCATGGTCATCACCATCGAACCCGGCGTCTACCTCCCCGACGAAGGCATCGGCGTACGCCTCGAAGACGACGTGCTTGTCACCAAGAACGGACGCGAAAACCTCTCGGCCCACCTCCCGCACACCACCGCGGAAGTCGAAGCCTTCGTCCGCGCCTGTCGAAAGTAGCGAATCCCCCCGTGGCATGGGCGTCCCGCCCGTGCGAATCTCTCTTTCCACCAACAGCCCCGCTCACCGCCCCCGATCAATCGCCCGAAGCCGCTGCTTCAGGCGTTCGATCTCTGCCGGGAACGACGAGCCGTACAGCCCGATCACGCGCCGATCCGGCCCGACCAGAAACACCCGCGAGGGGTGCACGATGTTCGGCATCGTCGAGCCATCGGCGAGCACAATCGTGTTCGCCGGGTTCGGATCGGGCGCGATCTCGAACTGCAGCGCGCGCGCCAGCGCGTCCACGTCCGCCTGAGCCGCGCGCGCGAACGTCCAACGCGAGGTGTCCACGCCGAATCGTGCCGCGTACTCGCGCAGCACCTCCGGCGTGTCCCGCTCCGGGTCGACAGAGATCGAGAGCTGGCGCACGCTCAGCCCCTCGCTCGCGTCGTGCAGGTCCGCCATCACGCCCGTGAGCTGCGGGCAGACCAGCACGCAGTTCGTGAAGATGAAGCTGACCAGCGTCACCTGCCCGTCCAGCATCGCCGTCGAACGCTCGCGACCGTCCTGATCGGTCAACGCGACCACCGGAAAAGCCAGCTCGATCTCGTCCAAGGGCGGCGTCGGCGCGAGCGGATCGGCTGCACGCTCGGCGGCCTGCGCATCCAGAAACGCCCGCGTCGCGGCCTGACGCTGACCGATCAGCCGAGCCGCGATCCCCGACGCGACCATCACCACCAGCAGCAGCGCCATCGTCGGCAGCACCCACTTCGGGATCATGCCTGTCCTCCGCGTACTTCACGCATCACCGTTGTTCGTGCGCTCGCGCGATGTCGATTCGGCGGACGAACCCGCCGCCCGAGCACCGCGACCGCGAGCCCGACCCCGAGCGCCGCGAACGCGACGCCACCGATCCATGTCAGGACATGGAACTCCCCAACCAGCGCGCCCCGCACCGCGCCCGTCGCCCACGCGAGCGGGTTGGCGCGCATGATCGCGCCCATCCACCCGGCGGCCCCGTCGATCGGGAACGCCGACCCGGACAGCAGCCACATCGGCATCAGCACGAGGTTCATCACGCTGTGAAACCCGTGCACGGAGTCCACCCGCCAAGCCGCCGCGAGCGCAACGCCCGCGATCCCCAGGCTCACCAGCAGCAC
>Ga0213835_100574_pt1 | contig 32153 bp, 30 predicted proteins | sample SWPATP01_FD_160576 | JGI IMG/M metagenome (GOLD analysis project Ga0213835, IMG submission 160576) | Coastal seawater microbial communities from Marineland, Florida, United States - SWPA TP0 #1 | ecosystem: Environmental > Aquatic > Marine > Coastal | place: USA: Florida | collected 2016-08-05 | reverse complement strand
TCACTGCGTTTCACCCAACCTACATGGCTAGGGTTTTGGGAAGTAGGTTGGGTGGAGGTACGAAACCCAACGCCACCATCTCTCCATCATGTTGGGTTTCACTGCGTTTCACCCAACCTACATGGCTAGGGTTTTGGGAAGTAGGTTGGGTGGAGGTACGAAACCCAACGCCACCATCTCTCCATCATGTTGGGTTTCACTGCGTTTCACCCAACCTACATGGCTGGGGTTTTGGGAAGTAGGTTGGGTGGAGGTACGAAACCCAACGCCACCATCTCTCCATCATGTTGGGTTTCACTGCGTTTCACCCAACCTACATGGCTAGGGTTTTGGGAAGTAGTCAACCACATTTCCGATATTCTGTAGGGGCGGGTTCCACAGTCAACCACATTTCCCAGCAGTAAGATTAATAAACCCGCCCCTCCACGGTCAACCCAACGCCACCATCTCTCAATCATGTTGGGTTTCACCCAACCTACATGGCTGCGGTTTTGGGGAGTAAGAGAAAATTACCACCGTTGATTCTGTTAATATGAATTTTTGGGAAAATTTAGTTACAATATGTAGTAACAGTCAAGGCATGGAATTTGAATGGGATGAAACTAAACGTCTGACGAACCTCCGCAAACATGGCATTGATTTTATTGATGTTCCCCTTGTTTTTGATGGAGATATCGTAACCTTTGAAGATGACCGATCCAATTATGGAGAGCAGAGGTTTGTGACTTTGGGTTTGTTACAAGGGCGAGTGGTCGCTATTGTCCATACAGAACAAGAAGAATATATTCGGATTATTTCTGCGAGAAAAGCTACTAAATATGAACAACAAATTTACTTCGAGCAACTCTCAAACTGACTGGAACCGCCTAGACCGGATGACTGATGAAGAAATTGATTTTTCTGATTGTCCAGAAATTACGCCAGAAATGGTTACTAAAGCAGTAGTTAGGCGAGGTTCACCTAATTATCAGACCAAAACACAAGTGACTTTAAGTATTGATAGTGATGTTTTAGACTGGTTTAAATCGCAAGGTCAGAGTTATCAGACTGAGATTAATCGTTTACTGCGATCGTATATGGAAGCCCAGCAATAGTCTTTTTTCCCCAATTTGAGTAGGTTGGGTGGAGGTACGAAACCCAACGCCACCATCTCTCCATCATGTTGGGTTTCACCCAACCTACATGGCTGCGGTTTTGGGAAGTAGTCAACCACATTTCCGATATTCTGTAGGGGCGGGTTCCACAGTCAACCACATTTCCCAGCAGTAAGATTAATAAACCCGCCCCCCTCCACGGTCAACCTAACAACACCATCTCTCCATCATGTTGGGTTTCACTGCGTTTCACCCAACCTACATGGCTAAAATTATTAATTATTAATTGTTAATTGTCCATTGTGGCTAATACATCAGCAATAGTCTGGGAGGGGACTCGATCGCTAATAGTGACTGTGCCAATTTCCCGAGGGAGAATAAACCGGACTTGACCATCTTTCACCTTCTTATCAGTTTGCAGGATATCGATAATTTTATCAATCTTTAATCCTTGGGGAAGATGAATAGGTAAACCTGCCTTTTTAATCAGTAATTCCTGGCGGCGATCGCTATCATTTCCCCATAATTGCATCTTTACCGCAATTTGACCAGCAGCAACCATCCCAATAGCCACCGCTTCCCCGTGTACCAATTCCAAATATCCTGTCAGACTCTCCACCCCATGACCGATAGTATGACCATAATTCAAAATCGCCCTCAGTCCCGATTCCTTTTCGTCCTTGCTAACCACATCAGCCTTACTTTGACAGGAACGGACTATAATTTCTGTCAGTAGTTCCCCGCTCAAATCATCAATGCTGTCGAGGTTATCTGCCTCTTCTAGGCGCTCAAATAACTGTTTATCCCAAATCACCCCATATTTAATCACCTCCGCCATTCCCGCCCGAAATTCTCGGACTGGTAGAGTTGTCAAAACTTCCGGGTCTATTACCACTAAACGGGGTTGATGAAAAGCGCCAATCAAATTTTTACCCTGGGGATGATTTACCCCTGTTTTCCCACCAATAGAAGCATCCACCATGGCTAATAGAGACGTGGGAACCTGTAGGACATTAATTCCCCGCAGCCAGGTAGCAGCAGCAAAGCCGGTCATATCTCCAATGACTCCCCCCCCCAAAGCGATCATAGTAGAACTACGTTCTAGGCGGTGTTCTAGGGCGCTATTATAGATAGATTGGACGGTGGAGAGTGTTTTATACTGTTCTCCAGCGGGAAGGACTACCGAGGACACCTGAAAGCCAGCATTCTCTATTGAGGCGATCGCCCTTTCTCCGTAATGTGCAAAAATTTCCGGGTTAGATACCAATAGGGCTTTTTTTCCTAACTTCAGGGAAGACATCAAAGACCCCAAGCGGTCTAAATTCCCCGCCGCCACAGAAATATCATAGGACATTGGCCCTAAATTAACCCGAATTACAGACGACATGATGGCTTCCTCGTAAATTCCGCTAATTTCCCCTATGAGGCTGTATTCTAGCGCACCTCGTGTTTCAATGGAAGATGCAAAAGTTGACTTATCGGGAGATATTGACCATGACCATTGATGGTGCGATCGCTTATGCTTTACTGTATGTAGTAGCTATCGGTGCGGCGGCTGGCATTATGTTCACCCTGCGACTGGTAAAACTGATCTAAATAGTCTCATAGACTGATAATGCTGTATCTGCGAACTTAATCTGATTCGCCGATGCAGCATTAATCTATGATCGGGGAAATCAGCGATTTTCCGTATTGAGTTGTTTCTCCAATTTCCGACTGGCTAAAGACATTAAATAACAGAATAGCCAGTAGAGGATACCCACGAATAGATAAACCTCCGCATAGCGTCCCAAAAATCGCGGGTTAGCTAAAATTGAACGGCTGATCCCTAGCAATTCTACCAGTCCGACTATGGCTAATAGGGTGGTATCTTGAAAGAGACTAATAAACTGACCGACAATGGAAGGGATGGAGATTTTTAAGGCTTGGGGTAAGATGATTAAAGCCATAGTTAAAGGTGCATTAATACCTAGGGCTTTTGCTGCTTCATATTGACCTCTGGGGATGGCTTGTAGTCCGCCTCGGACGTTTTCTGCTAGGTAGGCTGAACTAAACATGGTCAAACCTACGATCGCCCTCAAAATGCGATCGGGTCGCATTCCTTCTGGTAAAAATAGGGGGAGAAGAATTTGACCCATAAACAGGATGGTAATTAGGGGTAAGCCTCTGATAACTTCAATATAGGCGATAGATAATCCTCTAATTACTGGTAAATCACTTTGTCTACCTAAAGCTAATAAAACCCCCAGGGGAAAACATAGTAAAATGCTAATTACTGACATCAGCAGGGTTAGCATTAATCCTCCCCATAGGTCGGTGGAAACTCCCCTTAATCCTAAGCCGCCACCTATTAACCACAGGCTGATAATTAATAGCATAAACCAAGAAAATGGCAGCCATTTTCCTAGTTGCGGTTTCCGGCTGGCAATTTTGCGCCCTCCCCAACTGCTAACTACTAGGATAAATAATAGGGCGATCGCCATTATACGATAAGGTATCGGAGTTGGTACTAAAGCCATTAACATGGCGACCACACTCAGGGAAATGACAATATTTTGGCTGAAGAGGATGGTTTGGCGGCGGGCTAAAAATCCCCAGGTCAAACCTGATAAAATGCTAACTATTCCCAACAATAACCACAAGCGCCAATATTGATCACTGGGAAACCGACCGACCATAAATAAGTGCAAATTGGCGGGAATTACTTCCCATTTGGCGGTCACTCTCGCCCAGGATACAAAGCCTATTAACATCCACAGCAGGAAACTGGCGATCGCCATGGTAAATAAGCCATTATACCAGGTATTAAACAGGTTATCACGCAGCCATTGGGGAAAGTCTCTTGACTGGGAAGGGGCTTGACGGGTTAAGGTAGGTTGAGGATTGGCTGTCATTTTCAGAATAGGTAATTATTAACTGTCATGGTGGGGAAAGGTGAGGGGTTTTGAGAGTTTCTTAAACCCCCCTGGTAGTCTTGGTTAACTGTAGTTATCTTTCCTGAAGTTGAACCCGGCGATTAAGGAAGTTCATAAATAGGGAAATAATCAGGTTGATGGTTAGATAGGTTGCCATAATAATTACCATGACCTCTACCGCCCTCCCACTCTGGTTAAAGGTGGTATTGGCAACATTATACAGGTCAGCGTAAGCTACGGCGATCGCTAAACTGGAATTTTTTGCCAAGTTCAAATATTGACTATTGAGAGGAGGAATAATCACCCGCAAAGCCTGGGGAAATACGACTAGACGCATGACTAAACCTGGTTTTAACCCTAGAGACCGGGCGGCTTCCCATTGTCCTTTGGCTACAGATTGAATCCCGGCGCGAACAATTTCGGCAATGTAAGCGGCAGTATAAAATACTAACCCCACTAACAAAGCACTAAATTCAATAGTTAGCCTGAGACCACCTCGTAAAACCGGATTATTTTCGGTTCCGGTGATGGCGGGAACTTCCCAACCAAAACCAAACAGGATGATTAACAACGATACTAAGGCGATGATACCTAGGGCGATTAATTGCGGTTGACCAGAAGCACCCTTTTCTACCATTATTTTAGTGCGTTGTTTCCATATCCAAAATGAGGCGATCGCCGCTATTACCAAAAACCCTAACCACACCCAGATTAAAGAACTAGATGGCCAAGGAATGAAAATCCCCCGCTGAGTTAGGAAAATCGCATCAAAAACCCCCAGGCGATCGCTAACTGAGGGTAGTTGTAGAAATATCCCATACCAGAATAGTAGTTGTAGCAGTAGGGGTGTATTTCTGACTATTTCTACATATACTAACCCAATTTGACGCACTAGCCAGTTACTGGAAAAATACGAAATTCCCGCAATAATTCCGACAATGGTAGTTAGGATAATCCCAAAAAACATCACTCGCAGCGTGTTTACTAAACCCGCTAGGAGAACCTGTCTATAAGGGTCCGTCGGTTGGTAGGGGATGATACTTTCACCGATCGCAAATCCGGCGGTACTATTTAAAAATCCGAATCCGAACCTAATTCCGCTTCTTTGTAGGTTCTGATTCAGGTTCATGGTAAATATACTAATAATCGCGATCACAATTACTAGGATGATTACCTGAAACGCAATTTTCCCAAAGCGATCGTCTCGCCAAAGGGGGATTTTTGGTTGATTTGGATTCGTTGTCATTTTCCCTGATTTGTGATTTGGGGTGCGGAGTTTTCAGCATAATTAACTACTCCTAAAATAGCCGTCAAAATTGCTACGAATTAACTACTGATTTTTAGACAGTTATTGAGAGTCTTTATCATTAGTTAATTTTCCCGCCCACAATAACTGGGATGATCATAATACAAAATTAGCCCATGGAGTTCACTGGCAACTCACTAGGAAAACCTGAGACATGGCGGCGACCACCTAGAGAGGGGTTTATTTTCTAGCGATGACCCCCTGATGGTTTCCCCAGAGACCAGGTAAAATCAGGCTATGGGAAAAATTCCATCAGACTTGACACGGACTTAGTGAGAATATATACGAATAATGCCCTATGATGGTAGGGGGTATTGATTACAAAGTTTATCAATAAACCCGGCACACAGTTAAAGGAAGGTTAACAGAACTAACGATGTCTGAGTCTGCTATCTTGGATATGGTAGGGATATCAAAGCAGTATCCCAATACTAACACCTCCGCCGTCGAGGATATAAGCATCACCTTGAACCACGGAGATATCCTGGGTCTATTGGGTCCGTCTGGATGTGGTAAAACTACTCTGTTGCGAATAATTGCAGGGTTTGAACAGCCAGATAGGGGAGTGGTAGAGATTGCGGGACAGGTGGTTTCTGGGTCTAAAGAGTGGATTCCCCCAGAACGTCGGGGGGTGGGTATGGTGTTCCAGAATTATGCCTTGTTTCCTCACCTGACAGTAGCCCAAAATATTGCTTTTGGTTTGGAAATTCTCCGCAAAAAATCCCCCAAACAACTACAGTTGCGAGTGGCGGAAGTGTTAGAATTGGTGGGGTTGTCGGGATATGCCGATCGCTATCCCCATGAAATCTCTGGGGGACAGCAGCAACGGGTGGCTTTAGCACGAGCCTTGGCTCCTGGTCCTACGTTGGTGTTATTGGATGAACCCCTGAGTAATTTAGATGTACAAGTGCGGCTGAAATTGCGTCAGGAATTGCGCCAAATTCTGAAAGCAGCAAGAGCATCAGCGGTGTTTGTTACCCATGACCAGGAAGAGGCTTTATCAATTTCTGACTGGGTGGCGGTAATGCGCCATGGACATTTGGAACAGTGGGGGACTCCAGAGAAAATTTACCTAGAACCGGCTTCTCGGTTTGTGGCGGAGTTTGTTACCCAGGCTAATTTTATCCCAGCTCAACGCCGGGGGAATTTGTGGGAAACTGAGGTGGGTTGTTTTGCGATCGCCTCTAATGATGATTCCGATATAACTGAAAAAGCAGATTTGATGGTGCGACAAGAAGATTTTATCCTCAAACCTGACGAAACGGCTTCGGTGGTGATTCGCGATCGCCAGTTTTTGGGTCGCGAACTTCATTATTGTTTACAGGTTCCTTCTGGAGGTGAACTGATTGCTCGTACTCCCTTCGGAGGGCGATCGCTTCCTGTCGGTATGCGGGTACAGGTGATGTTTCCTCAAGACTCGGTGCGCGTGTTTCCCGCTGTTTCCGGCTCTGAGACTCGGACATCAGCTTATGTCTCGGTTCCCCATTAGGGTAGTACCCCCGAATTTTGCTTTACAAAACTTTAAATTTTTCCGGTTCTGATCACAAAGATTAACTATAGGTTGAATTGTGATCGATTTTTGGTAAGATCTGGTTAGACCAGCTAAGTTGTATAACGGCTGAGGAGGGGGTAATGCCAAGAAAGAAAAAACGGGGAGTCACGACTTTGTATTCAGAAACTAAGGTAAAAATTGGGGTGTCACTGACACCAACAGGAGCTAAATTATTAAGCACAACTGCTAAGGAGTTGGGTCTGTCGCGTTCGGAATTTGTCGAACGTATTGCTAGGGGTGACTTTAATATCTCTATGGATGAAGAAGGCACAACTATTAGCCTGGCTAACACCAATACACAAACAGAAGTTGATTCTCAATCAGATGATAGCCCGGCTCTTACAGCAGAATTAGAAAAGCGATCGGCTGAATATGATCAACTTCAGCAGGAATACGAAACCCTGCAAAAACAAGTTATAGAACAGGCGAATACTATCGCTGAACTCGAACAAAAACTAGGTCAGTTGCCAGAATTACAAGTGCAACTGGAAAATAGTGTTCCGGCTAAGGAGTATCATGACGTTCAGCAAGAACTCCAACAACATAAAGACTCAATTACTGACCTTAAAAAACAGCTTAAACGGATTGTAGAACTTGAGAGTAAACTGGCGAACACGGTTTCACTCGAAGACCATGAAGCCCTGAAACAGCAAAATCAGAAAACTATTAATCAACTCCAAAGCCAACTGGGTGACTCTCAAAAGCTACAACAGCAATTGGAACAGCAGAAATCTACTGTGGCTGATTTACAATCTCAGTTAAAACACACTGTGGCGGCTGAGGTTCACCAAAAGCTACAACAGCAATTGGAACAGCAGAAATCTACTGTGGCTGATTTACAATCTCAGTTAAAACAAACTGTGGCGGCTGAGGTTCACCAAAAGCTACAACAGCAATTGGAACAGCAGAAATCTACTGTGGCTGATTTACAATCACAGTTAAAACAAACTGTGGCGGCTGAGGTTCACCAAAAGCTACAACAGCAATTGGAACAGCAGAAATCTACTGTGGCTGATTTACAATCTCAGTTAAAACAAACTGTGGCGGCTGAGGTTCACCAAAAGCTACAACAGCAATTGGAACAGCAGAAATCTACTGTGGCTGATTTACAATCACAGTTAAAACAAACTGTGGCGGCTGAGGTTCACCAAAAGCTACAACAGCAATTGGAACAGCAGAAATCTACTGTGGCTGATTTACAATCACAGTTATCTGCAAGTGTTTCCAGAGACAGCTATCAGAAACTAGAACAGGAAGCAGAACAACACAAAAATCTGATTAATCAGTTACAAGAACAGTTAGAAAATCGACAAGCCGAAATCACTGAGGTTCAGCAAAAACTTACTCGCATTGCGGAACTGGAAGGGATGCTATCACAAACTGTTCCGGCGGATAAGTATAGCGCTTTACAAATACAATCAGAACATCAGCGCTATATGGTTGAAACCATGAAAAAACAGTTGTGGGATTTGGTTAGTTCAGACCATAACCTAGAGTTGGGTGAACTGGAAACTGTTGATGGTCTGGTTAAATGCTGTGGTGTAGTTAGGCAAAAATTAGAGTCACAGGCGCGGGCGATTTCTGCTTTACAACAAAGAACTCAGGAGTTGCAGAGTTTGGCAATGTTGGCTGAGTCTCATTTGAATAAGTGGAGTAACCGCATTTTTTCTAAGACTTATTAATGGCTGCTGTTGGTTTCTATCTTGGTTAATTGAAAGGCTAATAAATGGGCGCATCAGTTTAGATGAAATGCGCCCCTGGTCTCTTGAATCTTTAACAGGTAGGTGAGTGATTATTAAACAGTTAACTGTTCGATCGCCTTTGTTTCGGGGTTAATGGACATTTTTTTGAGCCAGCTATAGTTAGCACCTAAAGCACCGAAAAAGGTTTGATGTACGGCATAATTAACCCCAAATTCCTCACAAACTTCTGCTAAAATCGGAGCAATTTTAGGATAGTGAATGTGGCAGATATGAGGAAATAGATGGTGGACGGCTTGATAGTTTAATCCCCCTACATACCAGTTAATAATTGGGTTTTTGGGGGCAAAATCAACGGTGGTTTTTACTTGTGCGATCGCCCATTCATCATCAATGTGTAAATTGTCGGGGTCTAAAAATTCCGCCGGTTCAATGACATGGGCTAACATAAATACCACACAGGCGACCAGTCCATGGGTCATATAGACAATAGAAGCGCCGATAACGGCTTCTAAGGGAGAATAACCAACGGCGATGGGGATGATTAAAAACACAGCCACACCGAAGGCTTTAAAGGCGAGTAAGGTTGCTATATCTACCCATGTTGGGGTGGGGATTTTATGGTCATGATATTGGCGCTTAAATAGCATAGTTTGCACATCTGCTATAGACCAATAGTAGGGAATGAACGGATAGACAAACCAAATGAACAGATGTTGATAGCGATGATACCAGCGATATTCCATGCTAGGAGACATCCGCACCAATTCATCCCCATGAATTTCTACGTCATGGCCTAGAATGTTGGTGTAGGTATGATGAAGCACATTGTGGCGAAACTTCCATAAATAACTAGAAACTCCGATCGCATCATGGGTTAATCCAGATAGATAATTCACCCATTGATATTTAGAATAACCGCCATGATTTCCGTCATGGCTAATATTAAAACCGACGGCGGAAACTCCAAAACCTAACACAATGCAACCCAGTAGTTTCATCCACAGCACATCAGGGCCAAAAACCACGAAGGTCCAAGCTGATACTACCCAAGCCAGAATAATTGCCGTTTTGAGGTACATGGCGGGGTTATCACGGGGGGAAATATTCTCCGCTTCAAAATAAGCGTTTACTCGACGATTTAGTTCTTTGCGGAACCCAATACTTTTCCCAAAAGTTACTTTTGACGTTGTTGATGTCATTAAACCTAAATTTTATTGATCACAAGCATGAGATTATAACACTGGTGGCAAAAAAAAACCTCACTGTCAACCCAGGCCCCTAAAAATTAAGGTTTTTTTAAGACTTTTGTGGAGATAGCCCACACCTGGGCCAACAATTAGGGAATCATTAAACTTGATTATATTTCGCAAATATCAACAGTGGATAACATAGGCAAATGTCAATAATTGCTGGCAAAATTAGTCACAAAAAAAATTGGTGTTTTGGCAAATTTATTGTATAATTGAACTGGGGATATTAACCTTAAATATCCTCACCTGAAATAGGAGAAAGTTATGCAAGAAATGTATCAGGGGGCAACGGGACTGCGACAACGTATCGCCCAGCTATCAGCAAATCCTAATGCTCAAGCCATTGCCATTGGAGTGACAGCAGTAGCGCTGACTCCGGTGGTTTTGCCCCTGGTTAAGCCAGTTCTGAAGGCTACGATTAAATCGGGTGTGACTTTGTTTGAAAAAGCTAAAGTCGCTATGGCTGAAACTGGGGAAATGGTGGCAGACATAGCAGCAGAAGCCAAAGCGGAAGCCTTGACAGAAGCTCAAAAGAGAGCGAGTTTAAAGTCGGCTATTTCCACGCCGCAACTCTCCCCAAACCAGGAATAAGCTAAAGGAGGATGTAGGCTATAGTTTAGAGGTGGCTTGAATATTCTATCAGCCACCTGTTGATCTATGGTGATTAATTCATAACTGATAATTCGTGAGCATTCCCATGGTTGAAAGCCTCAGCAATCATAGGCTTATAGATGGAATCGGGTAACTCCCGTTCCTTAGCTTCTGCTATCCACTGGGAGAGTGGAATTTCTCGACGACGTGATGATGATAACCGGGGCTTACTAACTGTCTTGGTGTTTGTTTGAGAAATTTTAGTAATAGCTGGCAGGAGTTTCGGCCCTAAGACCAAGACCCCTAGGCCCACCCAAGTTAAGGGATGATTGCCATGTCCATCCTCGATCATCTCTTTGAAATGAAAGGTGAGTACCGATTTTTCCAAATGAATCAGAGACATAACCTGTTCGACTGAAATATAATAAGATCAACATTCTGCTATTTATCAGGTTAGCAGGATTTTGCACATAACTGATAACTATTTGCAACAATTTTTATCCGGCTAGGAACTAGCCCAACCCAGGGGACGGGTTTATTAGTGTATCGATTAATTAGCCGGTGGGGGGCGGGTTTATTAGTCTTCTGGTGACTAGATATAATTGACGGTGGAACCCGCCCCTACAATTATCGGGGGCGGGTTTATTAGTCTTCTGGTGACTAAATATAATTGACGGTGGAACCCAGAGGGCGGGTTTATTAGTCTTCTGGTGACTAAATATAATTGACGGTGGAACCCAGAGGGCGGGTTTATTAGTCTTCTGGTGACTAAATATAATTGACGGTGGAACCCGCCCCTACAATTATCGGTTGTCCGTTATCCTATCGATTAATTAGCCGGTGGGGGGCGGGTTTATTAGTCTTCTGGTGACTAGATATAATTGACGGTGGAACCCGCCCCTACAATTATCGGGGGCGGGTTTATTAGTCTTCTGGTGACTAAATATAATTGACGGTGGAGGCGCGCCCCTACAATTATCCGTTGTCCATTTGATGTTCAACCAGGGGCCGGAGACTGTTCATTCCGGCTGCGATCGCTGAACCATTGTGGATAGCAGTGGCCACTAAAGGATTGAGTCCGACGGTGGAAGCCAACCCCAAAGCTGCTAAATTCGGGGCTACGACGAGAGCGATATTTTGGTCAATTAAATTGCGAGTTTGACGGGCGATATCAATGGCTTCTAAAACGTCTAAGAGGTTATTATTCATCAACACTACATCAGCGGTTTCTCTCGCAATATCAGAACCATGTTCAAAGGAAATGGAAACATCCGCATAAGCTAAAGCTACGGAATCATTTAACCCATCTCCGACAAAAGCGACAGTCCGACCGGCGCGATGTAAATCACGAACAATACGAGCTTTTTCATCGGGGAAGGCTTCCGCATAAACCCGCGATTTAGGAATCCCTAATTGTTCAGCAACGAAGGCGGCGCGTTGGGGGTTATCTCCGGTGAGTAAATGTACCTGAATACCATAATTTTGTTGTAGGGCTTGTAGGAGGCGATCGCTTTCGGGTTTCAGGGGGTCAGTATATTCAATCACCCCTTGAAAATTGCCATCACAAGCTACATAAATTTGGGTCATTTGGGTAGTTGTCATCTGAGCAATCAGGGAATTATCACCCCAATTAACCCCCTGTTGTTCCAGAAAACGTTGACTTCCCACCAATACCTGATGGCTTTCAATTTCGGCTCGTACTCCCAAGCCCAAATCATAGAACCATTCTCCCCGTGGGGGAATAGTAATGTCAAGTTGAGCAGCATAATTAACGATCGCCTCTGCGACGGGGTGATTAAGCCTCATTTCCGCCGCCGCCGCCAGTTTTAGCAGTTCGGTTTCTGACATTCCTCCGGGAATAGTCCGCACCGCAGCGATCGCAATTTCACCCTCGGTCAGAGTTCCGGTTTTATCAAAAACCACGGTATCAACTTCGGCGAGTTGTTCCAAAGTCCGACCACTGCGAACCAAGATACCATGGCGGGTTGTATGATTTAATGCACCCCAAAAAGCCGTAGGGATTGACACTCTAATTCCGGTGACAAAATCGAGGGTAAGAATAGCGGCAGCCCTGGCGGAATCTCGGCTAGTCACTAATACAATACCCGCCAATAGTAGAGACGGCCAGATTAACCTATCTGCTACTTTTTCGGCATAGTTAGCCATGCGGGTATCATAGACGGGAGCCTTTTGTAATAATTCTATACTCAAAGCTGCCCTAGTTTGGGAACCGACGCGATCGGCTTGTAAATAAAGCTGTCCTGAACGCACCAAAGTAGAAGCTAAAACGGATTCTCCCACCCGTTTAACTAATGGCATTGCTTCCCCAGTTAAACCCTGTTCATCAATAACGGCTTCCCCTTTTAAAACAGTACCATCTACGGGGATTTGTTCCCCCGGATAAACCACGACCTTATCCCCCACCTGAAGGCGATCGCTTGGGATTTGTTTAGGGGGTAAATCATCCACCACCACCCATGCAAACCTACCAATAGCATCCATCAAACTCGCCGTGCGTACCTCCGTCGCCCGCGCCGTTTTTTCCCGAATTACATCCCCCAATTCATGCAGTAAAATCACCATAGCCGGGGTAACTAACTTACCCTGAGTCGCGCTTAAACTCAGGGCGAGAAAATCCAGACAATCAATATTCAACCGTCGCTGATTAATCAAGCTATTAAAAGCCCGTTTAGCCACAGGAAAAGCCGCTAGAATAAACGCTATTCTCGCCACGGATCGCAATCGTGTTAATTGCGGAAACCGACTTAAAACCGCCAACGCCGTCGCTATAATTGGCAGCCTCAGACTCGACTCGGTTTCCTCTAAATCCCCTGATTCTTCCGGGGTTTCCGGCTCATTATTAACCCTAAAATTTGGCTTATCATAAAAATCTTGATTTGTCAAGTCTTTTACTGCATTAATCACCAAATTTGATAAGTCAACCGCCGCCAATTGATTAGGGACATACTGAACCACCATACAGGCGGCTATCCGGTTAATCCGCACAGAGGTAATACCGGAGTGTTTTTCTAAAAGCGGCTGAATTTCAGTAGCTAATTGGGGATGTTTAGCTAATAGGGGAAGCCGAAACCGAGTCCGTCCAGCCACCTGATGAATAACCTGGCATTCTTGATTAGATAATGATGGTGATATTGCAGTGGTCATGATGTTGCTTCAGAATCATCGGGGACGGAATTTTCATCTGGTTTAGCAGTAGTTTCAGCAATTTCTAGGATACTAACTAAATACATACCTAATTCCAATTCTGAAACCCCAGCCGGGTCATATTGAATAATCAAAGATGCAGCCGTCCGGTTAATGCGTACCGATTTAACTCGCTGTTCATCAGACAAAAGTTTTTCTAACCGTTTCGCATAGAGAACATCAGTCATTAAACGGGGAATACGCAGCCGAAGCCGTCCGGGTATAGAATGGACAATGGTATAATCTTCGGTTTGAGTTGTGGTAGCTGTCGGACTATTATCTTGATGGTTGTTAGGACTTTCAGCTTGAGTCGAATTAGTAGCCGGAGAGTTAGCCTTAGCCTCCTGTTTTAATTGTCTAACTAATTGACGAATAATTGCTGCCATTAACAGGTTAACCATCAAGGCTTGCGCGCCCCGTAGCTGCAGGCGACTGGTAACTAATAAACCCGCCAACACAGGTAAAATCGTCACCACTTCCTCATAGTCTTCTAACCACCGACCTATTTGGGGAAGAATATCGGGATTTTCTACGGTTTTAACTTCTGTAGATAATGCTGAATCAGTCATCGTCAATTTACCTTATTTTTAGGAGAGTATACCATGGAAATTTACCAACCATATAACTAGGATAACTATTGACAACCTCTGCGGTGTCGATGTCGGTGTCCACCATCACAGTTTTTGTGGTTAGATATGGCTATAGTTTGACTACCTCTGCTGACACAACGTTTAAAGGCGGGTAAATGGTTTTCTTGGGATGCACGTTGCAAATTTAAGAACACATTTTGTACATCCCAGTAGTTTGATGTTGCCTTCAATAACCTTTGATACATTTCCCCATTTTCAATTTCGGCTTTAACTCCTTGTTCGCAGGCTTCTTGTACTGAGTCGGGGGGAATTATACGAGTTTCCCAGTCATCCTCTGGTATGGGAATATTATACCTGATAAACAGTGGCATTAATGCCTGTATATGCCGTTTTTCAGCTTCGATAATATTCACAAAAGGTTTAATCGGTCCGAATTTTTGGATAATTAACCGATAGGTTGCACAGGCTTTATATTCATCCTGTATGGCTTCACATAAAGCCTGTTTAAGGTCATCAAATTCTGGATTATTTGACATCTTGATTAACTCCTGATTCACTCATTAAATTAGGGAGATATCCATTCGTAAAACTCGATCGCTTCTGGGGGGCAACTATGACAGCCTCCGCAGGCTTTACCTTCCACCTTACAAACCCGCCCTTTTCTAATTAATTTTCCCAGCATTAATCGCAGGGTTTCCGCATCAATTTTCATTTGATGTTCTAATTCTGCTAAAGAAACGCGACCATGATTTCTGAGATGATTTTGCAGTTGTTGAAGTAGCATAATTTACCACCGTATAAAGCTGCGATCGCTAGTCTCTATTTTATCATGAATATACCTGTTAACACGGAGAAACAGAATTTTCACAAATCTTTGAGACTAGCTACCACAAAAAAGGCTAATAGCAACAGGTGAGATAACCTGCTTTTTTGGCAAGTGCAACCCCGACTACAAACGGGGAGAATGGCGACGGTTACTAACAGCTTTGAGACTGACTAAAGTAGCACCCATGACAATACAAAGTCCCATCAATAAACCCAAAGCCTCTCCGGTATTTTGTGATAAATTCATAGCCTGATAGTAGAAACTAGCAACCCAGTAGGCTAGTCCAGTAGTCCAAAGCGCCACAAACACCGTCCAACCCAGATTAGTTTCCCGGTAAACAGCGGCAATTGCAGACACACAGGGGAAATAAAGCAACACAAATAACAGGAAAGCAAAAGCGGCGCTAGAACTACCAAACCGTTGATACATTTGACCAAAGGTGCTATAACTAACCTGCTGTGCTGTCGCGGCTTCTTCCTGATTATCAGTGCTTTCCATAATACTTAAACCAACCGGATCAAGTATTTGATTACCTAAATCAGCTAAGTTAGCGGGAATACTAGCAAAGGCTTCGGCCATACCTCCCCAAAAACTAAATTCTTCTTCTGCTTCTTCCTCGGAGTCGGCAGCGGATGCTTGATCAGCCCCTAATTGCTTATAAAGGGCATCCATACTACCAACCATGACCTCTTTGGCAAATACTCCGGTAAATAAGCCGACAGTAGCCGGCCAATTATCTTGAGTGATTCCCATGGGGCTAAAAACTGGGGTAATTGTGCGACTAACGGCACTCAAAAGAGAATCCTGGCTATCCTGTTTCCCAAAAGAACCATCGGTTCCGACAGAGTTTAATAAACCCAGAATTAACACGACAATCACAATCATTTTCCCGGCGCGGGTGATAAAGGCTTTTAACCTTTCCCAAGCGCGGATTAATACACCTTTGGGGGTGGGAATATGATAGGGGGGTAATTCCATGACAAAGGGGGCAGATTGACCGCGTAAGAGGGTATGCTTCATGACTAACCCGGTGAACACGGCGGCTAAAATGCCGATGATGTAAAGTAAGAAAACGATATTTTGTCCGTTTCTGGGGAAAAATGCTGCTACAAATAGGGCATAAACTGGTAGGCGCGCCCCACAGGACATAAAGGGATTCATTAAGACGGTCATTAGGCGATCGCGAGGATTTTCTAAGGTCCTGGTTGCCATAATACCGGGAATATTGCAGCCAAAACCGACCATCATGGGCACAAAAGATTTACCCGGAAGCCCCATAAACCGCATAAACCGATCCATAACAAAGGCGGCGCGGGCGAGATAGCCAGAGTCTTCTAAGATGGCTAGACAGATAAACATTAAGCCAATTTGGGGGATAAATGTAGCGGTGGTTTGGATACCGCCGCCAACTCCTTCGGCGAGAGTGCCGATTAACCAACCAGGGGCGTTAATTTGCTCAAGACCATGAGCCATGCCATCTACAAATACGGTACCAAAGGCGATCTCAAAAAAGTCGATAAATGCGCCGCCAAAGTTAATGGAAATCAGGAACATCAGGTACATGACTACCAAGAAAATGGGTATACCCCAGGCGCGACTGAGGATGACCTGATCAATGCGATCGGAAACGTGCTGTTGTACTACATCCGATCGCTGTGTGATACCCTGTAACATCTGATGAATCCAGCTATAGCGAGCATCAGCAATCAATAGGTCGATATCTTCTCCCAGGGTTTGGTGTATGCGGTGGCGGTGGGTGGCAATTTGCTTAACGACATCTTGATTAACCAAACTTTGGCGATCGTCATATTGCAATAAACTGAGACTTTGCCAACGATGGTCTGGGGGTAAGTAGTTATATTGTTGGGCTACCGATTCGGTAATTTCACTTAGGGCGGCTTCGATAACGGCTGGATAGGCGACTTTGGCTTGGGGGCGGTCTGCCAAATGTATGGCATCTCGGACAATTTCCCGCAGTTGTTCTACCCCTCGCCCGGAACTAGCACTCATGGGAATTACGGGACAGCCTAAGCGATCGCCTAATTGTTGGGCATCAATGGTAATTTGCCGCTGCTTGGCTATATCTATCATATTCAGGGCGATCGCGATCGGTAAACCCATTTCCAGCAGTTGGGTGGTTAGATACAGATTTCGCTCTAGGTTGGACGCATCTACGATATTGATAATTAGGGTGGCTTCACCGGATAGTAAATAGTCTCGCGCTACCTGTTCATCTAATCCTGTGCTGGCATCTTCCACGTCGAGAGAGTAAACCCCTGGTAGGTCAATGACTTTGATGGTCTGGTTTTGATAACGATAGCTTCCCTCTTTCCGTTCTACGGTAACTCCGGGCCAGTTACCTACCCGCTGATTACTACCAGTTAAAGCGTTAAATAGGGTCGTTTTCCCACAGTTAGGGTTCCCCACCAAAGCAATACAGGACACCGCCGCCTTGTTATCGGTTTGGCGGTTCACTTCCATAGACTGACTCACAATTTTGTTCCTCGTTTAGGATGGGTCGATTAATGCCACCTGGAGGGCATCTGCTTCGTCTTTGCGTAAACTCAGGTTAAATCCCCTGACCTCAATTTGAGTCGGGTCTCCTAAAGGGGCGTGGCGTTTGACTGTAAATTCGACCCCTGGAGTTAATCCCATGGCTAATAATTTCCGTTTGTAGCTACCCGCGCCAGAGTCATAACCAACCACCCGCAACCGAGAACCGATCGCCGCATGGCGCAACTGCACAACATTAGTTTTATTCATTGATGAGAGTTTCCTTTTGGACTGGGTGAGGTTTTCTGTGGCGACCTGAATATTCTCAGCCATATCTGCCCCCAGTCCTAAGCGATGGTCGCCTAGGGCGATAATCACTGATCCACTGGTTGTGGAACTAATGACATTTAATTCTACACCGGGCATTAACCCCATTCCCATTAGACGGGTATTGCCTCCGGCACAGTTGAGAGCAACTATATATAAGCGATCGCCTACCTTCGCCTCCGACAAAGCAAAGGCTCCCGGAGTTGATGGTTTGCCCACTACAACCAATGATTCTGGTGATTCACTTATGGTGCGATCGTGACCAGTGTTGTCTTTGAGGTAAGTAAATCCTGACCAGCTTGATCCACCATCAAAGCAGTTCACGGATACATCGGCACAGTAGTTATCATTGTCCATAATCTATTGGCTCTTGTTGAGCTAATTGAGAATTAATTTTAATTAATACCATATAACTAGGTTAAAAATCCCATTGTTAATAAATTTTTAACAAACCCCCTTGTTTAGAAAAATCAAAAATTATACCACAAAAATTAATTTTGTCAACTACTTGCAATATTTGTTTGTAGTGTGTTACATTTGTTTACAAGAAGTCAAAGAGGCAAAAATATTATGGTTCGTGGACAAATTATGGAAGAAGGTGGACGCGCAAACGTTTATGCGATCGAACCCCAAGTATATGTAGAGGAAGCGCAACAATTCGGTTTCAACAAACACGCAGAGAAACTCAACGGACGACTAGCTATGATCGGGTTTGTATCCGCCCTAGCCTTAGAAGTATTAACCGGACATGGTTTAATCGGCTGGTTAACTAGCCTGTAAAACCCAGATTTTCTCAGCCTATAATTTCAGTAGCATTTCGGAGAATTGTATGAAAACAGATTTTAACTTTCCTAACCAATACATGATGGGACCCGTAATCTTTCGACCGGACTTTAACAGTCCCTCAGAAGTGATTACCGCTAACCAAGCCTGGTCTTTATTCTTCACAGGTGGTCAGGAAGATAAAGCCCTTGGCTATAATGCAGAATACGGAAGATTTTTTACAAATTTACTGATGGCGATCGCCGTTAGCGGCGCTATTGGGGCTTTGATTTTCACTAACTTAGCCTAAGTCATCAAATTTACCTATCTCTCCCTAGTCACTAATAACAAACCGTCCCTGTTTAGAAATAAGCAGGGACTTTTTTTAGTTTTTCCCCGAATTAGCCCAACCTGTGATAAGATATTCTCGATATCGGTTCTAAGGGAAATCAGCCCTTAGAGGAAACGGGGAAAGTCCGGTGTAAGTCCGGCGCTGTCCCGCAACTGTGATGGGACTCTGTTGGTCTCTCAGTCAGAATGCCCGCCGATAAGTAACCTATTGTTGATTCATCTGCGAGGTATGGATGATGGTTGATTTAGTATTTTCACAATCTAAATATCATAGCGATCGCCCATCTAAACCCTAAGAAAATCTCAACATTATATAGATAGCCAATCGCTATAATTTCGGAGGAGTCAAAAAACCGTGCATAAAATTCCTGTAACCATCATCACCGGATTTTTAGGGGCTGGAAAAACCACCCTAATCCGCCATTTACTACAAAATAACCAAGGTCGTCGTATCGCGGTATTAGTCAATGAATTTGGCGAAGTAGGTATTGATGGCGAAATCCTCAAATCTTGCCAAGTGTGTGACGAAGAAGAAACGGAAACTAATATCATCGAATTAGCCAATGGTTGTCTGTGTTGCACCGTCCAGGAAGAGTTTTTGCCCACTATGCAAGAACTACTTAAACGCCAGGATACGATTGATTCGATATTAATAGAAACCTCTGGTTTAGCTTTACCCAAGCCACTGGTGCAAGCGTTCCGATGGCCGGAAATTCGCACTAAAGCCACTGTGGATGGTGTGATTACGGTAGTTGATAGTGAAGCCTTAGCTAATGGTCAACTGGTGGGAGATTTAGAGGCTTTAGAACAGCAGCGCCAAGCGGATGAAACCTTGGAACATGAAACACCAATTGAGGAGTTATTTGAGGATCAGTTAGCCTGTGCTGATTTGGTACTTTTGACGAAAGGCGATCGCATTGATGAAGAGTCTCAGCAGCGGGTTCACCAATGGCTAAAACAGGAGTTAACCCCAGGAGTGCAGATGGTTTCCTGTCAGCAAGGTAAAATTTCGGCTGACATATTATTAGGCTTTAATGCAGCCGTAGAAGACCATCTGGACAGTCGCCCAAGTCACCATGACCAGGAAGAGGAACACGAACACGATGATGATATCAATGCTGTGCATTTAGTCTTAGATCCGGTTGGGGACTCGGCTAGTTTAGTCAATCAATTAAAGGCGATCGCCCAGCAGTTTGAAATCTACCGGATTAAAGGTTTTGTAGCCGTCGCCAATAAACCAATGCGGATGGTAGTTCAAGGAGTCGGAAACCGATTTGAGGCCTTCTTCGATCGCCCCTGGAAAACCGACGAACCTCGCCAAACTCAACTGGTGTTTATTGGTCGTAGTCTTAATCAACAACAAATAGCCGCTTCTTTGGAATCAGAAACCATGGCGTTAAACGGGTAGAATTTGAGAGATTTTAGCGATACTTTCTAACATCTCCCCAACCAACCCGGTTTTTTTTCCAGAAGCCGGGTTTCTAATTCCCCACGATACCTTAAAAAAAGAAACCGGGTCAAAAAAGGGTTGACAACGAGTCTGCCAGCGCTATATGTTAAGGTTTACAGTTTGCAGCGCCGCCAAAACAGCCCCAATATAATCATACTTTACCCCACTTTCCGTCTCGTCTCCATCCCACCTTATCTTAATAGCATATTGCGTCCCCTGGGTATTCCCCAATTTAGTTTAGCCTCTAAGACCTGGTAGATTTACCTTGGGATGCCCAAATTTAGTCAAGGCTTCACAAATCCTGATAGGAAAACTGTTTAATCATCTATGGTTCAAAAACGAACAATTGAGGAATTGCATCAGTCAGCATCTTTATTCTGGCCAGAGTTTTTGGTTCAACAACAACTCAAACAGAGTATTATCCCGGTGTTGATTGAAACCCAACAGCAGTTTCTCTCAATTCTTGCCTTGGAATTAGAAAATCCCCTAGATATCTTTACCGCTTTAGAAATATCAAAGCTCTCCGCTAATTTATTTCTCAAACACCTTCTAATTTTAGCAGATTTTGGAGGGGAAAAACTACAACGTTTAAATCAAGAGTTTCATTTATTGTTCCCCGATGGACAATTAGAGTATGTTTGGAACAATACTCAATTTTGTTATCGTTTTCAGGCGTTACCCATATCAGGAATATTATCAAACCAAAAACTTAACATTTCCAGCCAGAAATCGCTGTTTAAAAAACACGCTTTGTCTGAAGTATATAAAGATATTATTGTTGTTATCCTGTTTGCTGGAGATTCAACAAATACTAAAATTTCTGGCATTTTTAAGACTTGGGGATGTCAAATTGGAGAATTAATGGGTAAGTACGATGAACTTTCCGAGTTTATAAGCCAGCGTTATATTTATCTAAGCCGTATTACTGCAGGAGCTAAAAGTAATGATTTGGGTCAGCTTTTGCAACGTCATATATATAAATATTTAGCCAAAAAGTTAAATCACAAGGATATTGATATCAACCTCAATTCTACCATTCCTGGAGTCAGCCATAAGCAAATCGGAAAAAGAGAAACCAACTTTGATATCGTCCTGAATAAAGGTGAAAAATATATAGCAATTGAAATTAGCTTTCAGGAAACCACAAATAGCACAATTGAGCGGAAAGCGGGTCAAGCAAAATCAAGATTTGAGCAGATTGATGGCTTGGGTAACAAGATTATTTATATCATTGATGGAGTCGGTAACTTCCAACGCCAATCTGCTCTGAATACTATTGATGAGTATAGCCACTTGCTTTTGGTATTTTCTGAGTCAGAACTGAATTACTTAAACCACTTTATTCTCGACTTTATAGAAAATGAAAACTGTTAAATTTATAGATTTATTCGCCGGAATTGGGGGATTGCGACTCGGCTTTGAACAGGCGGTTGACTCCTTCGGTTGCATCCCTGATTGTCTCCTCAGTAGTGAAATTGATAGGGATGCTAGACAGGTTTATCAAGCCAACTTTTCCGAAACTCCCCAAGGGGATATTAAGACCATTTCCTCCCTTCCCCCTCATCATATTTTGCTGGCTGGATTTCCTTGTCAAAGTTTCTCATACGCGGGAAAAAAAGCCGGATTTGGAGATACGCGGGGAACCTTGTTTTTTGAGATTTTACGCCTCATAGATAGCCAACAACCCCAGGCTTTTATTTTTGAGAATGTTCGCGGTTTAGTCACCCATGACCAAGGAAAAACTATTAACACAATTCGCCAAAAAATGCAAGAGCGGGGTTATAGTTTTGACCTATTTTTACTGAATAGCTCCAATTATGGTGTCCCCCAAAATCGTGTCCGAGCCTATATGATGGGTGTTCTGAATCAAACCCCTCACTTTAACCTTTTGTCCGATTTGGGGGCTAAGGATTCTCACTCTTATCAGTCCGGTCAACTGTCTTTATTTTCGGCGTATCAAACTCCCTGTAAAGTCAGAGATATTTTAGAGGATAATCCCCCCCAACATTATGATTGTTCTGCGGAATTTACCACCGCATTACGAACTTTTCTGAAGGGGGACTTAGAGAAATTACATGGGGTGAGACTGATTGACTATCGGGGAGGAAACTCGATTCACTCTTGGGAGTTAGGGTTACGGGGAGACTGTACCCCCCAGGAAATTGACCTGATGAATCGCTTGATTACTAAACGCCGCCATAAGGTTTTTGGTCAACATCAAGATGGGAAGTTACTCACCCAGGCTCAAATTGCCAGTTTTTATCCCCATCCAAATTTACAGCAATTATTAGGGTCTTTGGTTGACAAAAACTATCTGCAAATTATTGATGATAAATATAAGCCAGTGGCGGGTAATTTTTCCTTTGAAGTCTATAAGTTTCTCGACCCCGATAAAATATCGGTGACTTTGGTGGCTAGTGATGCGAACCGATTGGGGGTATATCATCGGGGAAGAGTCCGTCGAATTACTCCCCGTGAGGCGGCGCGTTTACAGGGGTTCCCAGATTCTTTCCAACTTCACCCCAATCAGAATAAGGCTTATCGTCAGTTGGGAAATTCGGTGACCATTCCGGTGGTTAAAGCGATCGCTCAAGAGTTGTTACTAAACTTAATACCAACAGCTAAGACTTCATTTCTTGGGAAACCATAAATTTCCCAGTAGCAACTAATGGGGATGGTCGTGATTATTGAGGTGATTTTCATCCTCTAAATTGATGCACTTTTGGCAACCTTATCGGCTTGGGAATTATCGCCACAGTCTTGAATAGCGATCGCGCCTATCTGCGATCGCCGTTCATTTTAATCTCTAACGCAGTCTTTCCACATCTTCCACCGACAACGACAAAGCCTGAGCTACTTGCTCTATACTTAAACCCATTGACAGCAGTTTAGGAATGGCTTCTCGTTGGGTTTGTTCGGCGCGATCGGCCCGTTGGCGTTCGAGTTTAGCTAATTCACTACCAGTGAGCAATAAATTACCCTGGTTATCCCACCAACGTAACCATTGCTGAGTCTGATTTTGATAGCTACCTGACCACACCCCCAACTCGACTCCCATAGTGGCGATCGCATAATGATGGCGATCGTTCGGTTCCAACCGATGATAGCGACCATCCACCCAGTGATAAACCTCTAACTCATGGGTTTTAATTACATAAATTGCATAATAAGGAATGCGAATAATCTGCTCATAAACCCAAAATTTTCCGGGTTTTTGATTGCCGCCTTCTGGCAAACGAGAGAGGGGGGTCTTGTCTCGTTCTTCAGAACCATCGCCGCTGGCTAATTCAATGGCAACAAAAGGAGCCGTATACTCCCGCCATAATACATAAGAACGGCGATATTGACCATCTAATTGCGGTGGAACATTGGGAACATAGAACCAATCTGGGGCTTCGGCACCCCGTTCAGGCGGGTCAGTTTCCCGCCAATAAATGCCACTATCTTGCCCGATCGCATATTGTCCGTCGGGGTGGAGAGTTTGCAATGTGCTTTCCAGAGAATCGGTCAATAAAATACTCTGGGGATGTTCTTGAAAGTTTTTCACAAACGTGCCGTCGGATTCAGGTAATTGAGTGTGATCGGGAAAAGCGGGCGGTACTATTGTCGGGTCTAGGCTTTGAGTCATGTCTATCCGCTAGTAAAAGGGCAGATATTTTATTTAATTATAGCTATTGAAGTGAAGGGTAGCTAATTTCTCTTGTTATTCTGGCTCCCATTCTGACTGGCATATTTCCCCAGCCATTTGATTTTCCTCTCTTAAACTGAGTGCGATCGATGCTTCAGCTTCCAGGGGCTTAATTTCTGACTCCGAATACTTACCCTTTGGTAGTGCGATCGGATTGGGAATAGTTGCTAAAGTCAGGGCGCGAGTAGTCTGGCAAATGGCATGATAGGGATCTATTTCCAGCACCTTATCAAAACAAATTAGCGCCTCTTCATACCGATGTAAATTACACAGCGTCGCCCCTTCATTGTACCATAAATCTGCCACATCCGGATTAATTTTTATCGCTTGTTCATAACACCGGATTGCCGCTTCATAGTCTTCTAATTGCTCCAAAATGATGCCTTTGTACACCCAAGCGGGAATAAAATGAGGGTTACAGTCAATCGCTTTTTCAAAACAATCCAAAGCCTGAGCATAGTTCTCCTGCTCTTGCCATACCATCCCTTCCTCAAACCACATTTCGCAGTCGGGGGCTTTTGTCATGGTTCCTTAACTCCTGCCAAGTCTTTTGTCTGCGGTTCTACCAACACATCCCCAGGGGGAAGTCCTGCCTAAAGTCGTTGTCCAGGGTATAATCAGCATACCGCAAGTTAAGAGCGATATTGCCAGAGGAGTCCCCTAACCCGACTGCTGGAGACTTCTCCCTATTTTCCAGTCCCCTTGGTGTCTACCCTAAACTCGTTTGAAGCCAAATGAAAGATAAGAGGATTGATGAGTTAATTAATATTCTGAAAACTACTACTGATGAGGATACCCGCAGACGAGCGGCACAAGGCTTAGGTCAAATCGGCACAGGTAACGAAACGGCAATTTTGGCGTTAGTCAAGTTTCTCGAAACTACTACTCATTTTTACATTCTTAATCCAGCGGCAGAAAGCTTAGGTAAAATCGGCAAAGGTAACGAAACAGCAATTTCGGCGTTAGTCAAGCTTCTGGAAACCTCTACTGATGTGGGTCCCCGCATAGGAGCAGCACAAGGCTTAGGTAAAATTGGCCAAGGTAACGAAACTGCGATTTCGGCGTTAGTCAAGCTTCTGGAAACCTCTACTGATGAGTTTACCCGCATACTAGCGGCAGAAAGCTTAGGTAAAATCGGCAAAGATAACGAAACGGCAATTTCGGCTTTAGTCAAGCTTCTGGAAACCTCTACTGATGAGGATACCCGCAAACGAGCAGCACAAGGCTTAGGTGAAATCGGCAAAGGTAACGAAACGGCAATTTTGGCATTAGTCAAGTTTCTCGAAACTACTACTCATTTTTACATTCTTAATCCAGCGGCAGAAAGCTTAGGTAAAATTGGCCAAGGTAACGAAACTGCGATTTCGGCGTTAGTCAAGCTTCTGGAAACCTCTACTGATGTGGGTCCCCGCATAGGAGCAGCACAAGGCTTAGTTCAAATCGGCAAAGATAACGAAACGGCAATTTCGGCTTTAGTCAAGCTTCTGGAAACCTCTACCAATGAGTTTACCCGCAAACGAGCGGCAGAAAGCTTAGGTAAAATCGGCAAAGGTAACGAAACGGCAATTTCGGCGTTAGTTAATCTTCTGAAAACCCCTACCGATAAGTCTACCCGCAGTCAAGCGGTAAAAAGCTTAGGTCAAATCGGCAAAGATAACAAAACGGCAATTTCGGCGTTAGTCAACCTTCTAGAAATTACTACCGATGAGGATATCCGAATACTAGCAGCACAAAGCTTAGGTCAAATTGGCAAAGATAACGAAACCGCAATTTCGGCTTTAGTCAATCTTCTGGAAACCTCTACCGATGAGTCTACCCGCAGACAAGCAGCGGAAAGCTTAGGTCAAATCGGCAAAGATAACGAAACGGCAATTTCGGCTTTAGTCAAGCTTCTAGAAACTACTACCGATGAGTTTACCCGCATACAAGCGGCAAAAAGCTTAAATCAAATCGGCAAAGATAACGAAACTGCCATTTCGGCTTTAGTCAATCTCCTGGAAACTACTACCGATGAGTCTACGCGAATACTAGCAGCAGAAAGCTTAGGTCAAATCGCCAAAGATAACGAAACTGCCATTTCGGCTTTAGTCAATCTCCTGGAAACTACTACCGATGAGTCTACGCGAATACTAGCAGCAGAAAGCTTAGGTCAAATCGGCAAAGATAACGAAACTGCCATTTCGGCTTTAGTCAATCTCCTGGAAACTACTACCGATAAGTCTACCCGCATACAAGCGGCAAAAAGCTTAGGTCAAATCGGCAAAGATAACGAAACCGCAATGTCGGCGTTAGTCAATCTCCTGGAAACCTCTACTGATTGGTACACCCGCAGACGAGTGGCAGAAAGCTTAGGTCAAATCGGCACAGGTAACGAAAGGGCAATTTCGGCTTTAGTCAAGCTTTTGGAAACTAATAAAGATAAAAAAAATCGCAGCCAAGATTTAAAAACTTTGGGTCAAATTGCCACAGGTAATGAGATGGCTATTAAAAAACTAATAGAATGGCTAGATAACAGTTCTTCCCTACGTTCAATTGCTGAAACCCTAGAAAAAATAGCTTGTCCCGGAAACTCTACCACGATTGAAGGATTGAGAGAACTGCTGCATAAAAGTTCCTCGGCTTATACCCGTCAGCAAGTCAAAAACCTCCTGCAAAAACTCGACCCTCGGCAGTCAGAAGAACGGGAACAGGATGAAGATAATCTGCTGCTGTTTCTCACCACGACTCGACTCAAAGAAACAGCCGATCGCTATTTTTCCGTCAACTCCTATCAAAAGAAAAAGTTTTGCTATCAACGGATTCTAGCTTGCCTAGACCGAATGCAGCAGGGACGGGATATTCTGACTCGCCGCTCTTTACTGCAATCCTATTTACAACTGTATCAACAAATTGTCTCTTTTTCTATTCATTTTAAAGATAACAAACGCGCCTTTATTTACACCGAACTCTTCAGAAACCGTTATCTCGTAGAACGCATCGCCCAACAAGATGCATCCTTCCCTGCTACTATCTCCAAGCAACTCGCCCAAAACATCAACACCGCCAAACAAAGAGAACGCCAAACCTTACAAGCCTATACGGACAACATGAATCAGCATCTCCCCGAAGTGGAATTAGAAACCCTCAGTCTCGACTGGGAAAATGCTAAAGAAACCTTGGAAAACCTTTACCGCCAAGTTGCGGAAACCGAACCGGAATTTATCGCAAAAACCAAAGTTTACCCCATTTCTTTCGAGGAAGTTAAAAAATTACTGCCCTCAGACACAGCAATTATTGAGTTTTTCTTCACCGAAAACGAACTCATCACTCTGCTGATTCTCCCCGGACAGGAATCCCCCTTAATTCCTGAAAAACTGCGAGTCAATCTCAAACCCCAGAATCCTTTTGAAAGGTTGGCGCGAGACTGGGTGGCAGATTTAGCGGACAAAAGCAAATCTAAAAATGACGCAATCCAGACGACTCGGGAAGAGTTACCCAGGCGCATTGACCATCTGGGAGAGTTGCTCAATTTCAGTGAATTAGAGAAATACCTCCCGCGCCAGATTCAGCAGTTAATCATCGTTCCCAATAACAGTTTACATCTATTTCCCATTCATGCGGTCCCTTTGAATCCAACTCAGCGCCTGATTGACCGTTTTTCAGTTCGCTATTTCCCCAACCTGCAAATTTGGAAAATCTGTCAAAACCGCCAAAGGTCTCGCGATTCGTTTCTGGGTATTGAAAACCCCACGGACGACAAAGATTTAATCTTTGCTAAGGCGGAAATGGCTAGTATTTGCCAGGGTCGCAACTTTACCAAACCGGAAGTTTTCACCGGCAGCGAGGCCAGAAAATCCAAGATTTTGGAATCGGCCAAAAATTACCATTGCTTCCACTTTTCCGGTCATGCTGAGTACAATTTTAAGAATCCCCTAGATTCCTATCTGATGCTATCGGAAGACCACAAAGAAAACCTCACCCTGAGTACCCTATTTGCCGACTTGCACCTCCCCGACGCTGACTTAGTGACCCTTTCCGCCTGCTGTACCGGAGTGGTGGATGCCTTTCAACCCACGGATGAGTGTTTGGGGATTGCTACCGGGTTCCTCCTCGCGGGTGCGAAAGCGGTTGTCAGCAGTCTGTGGAAAGTCAATTCCATCGCCACTGCCTTTCTCCTGGATGAGTTCTACCGTCAGCTAGAACAGACCCCAGATAAAGCCGTGGGGCTGCAAAATGCTCAAAACTGGTTGCGAACTCGCACGGCAGATGAGTTGAGAAACCGCGCAAATAACTGGGATTTGAGTAAACTAGAACCTAAAGAGCAGTTTCGCTTGGAAAGGGCGCTGAAGCGTTTACAGGGGATTTCCTTTGAGAATCCTTACTTTTGGGCGGCGTTTATTGTGACTGGAGTTTAAACCATGAGTAACAGCGATATCCAGATGAGTGAGAGCGATTTTTTTATCTGTGTGGCATTTCACGAAATGCTGGGGCTTTCCGGTACAGAAGAACAGCAAAAACTAGATCGCGAAACTGCTATTTCTATTGCCGATTATTTAACCAAACTCCCACCGGAAGATAAACTTAACCCCGCCGCGATGGCAAATCATATCACCGCATTCTGCCAGCAACCGGGGAATGAACAGCTAAAGGAATGGTTTGGAGAAATTTACGATCGCCTGGATGAAGATGGTATCGATAAACTGGTGAAAAAAACGGGCGACCCTGGTAAGAAAGCGTATGGCCTCCCTATTACAGGCAGAGATATTGAGAATGAAGGTCGAGATGCTTGCCAAGACATCCAAAAGTGGGCAACTGAAATTAAACCCAATAAAGATAGCCATCAAAAATGACAACCAGCCAGCCTCCTAAACTTCTCTGCCCAACCCTCCACCTCTATCATTATGTGTTGCGAAATGGTCTGAATGATTCTGATGAACAACTAAAGGAACGCCGTGATAATTTTACTGAAAATTTGCATAAAATCACTTCTCATTTAACTAGCAAAACCCATAAATATGCGGACGGGTTCGTCCGCTTAATTCCCCCGGAAGAAGATGTGTCACTCTGGGGGAATTTGCTGGATTTAAAGTGGCAGGAAATTCCCGAGGAATGCAAAGAAGAAAATGAAAATTTCTTATTTTTAGAAACCGGGATTATTACCAGTCGCTTGGCATTATATCGCCTAAATGATACCTATTTACTGCGCTTCACTAGCTATATCCCCTCCGAAGAAGGTCTTCAAGACTTAAAAACTTTTGGCAATCTCAGCGAACATCTTTCTACGCTCAATATTGAACTCGGACAAACCACTATTCTGGCAGCAACTATATCAGAAAAAGACTATCAAGGCTGGGGAAGTCGTGAGATTGCTGCTCAATGTTTAAGGCTATACTATCCCGAAACAATCTCGGAGGATGATTTAATAAAATGTAATTTTCTAGGAAGTCCTTTCTATCTTTATCCCAAATCGGTGAAAGTTAAGACGATTAATAACTTGTCTCTTGAATCCACTCATCTCATGGGAGTGATTCTCTACCAAGATGTTGAAACTGAGGAAAAAGCAGATGAATTTTATAATATCCTACAAAACATGATACTTAGCTATCATAAAATCAACTTTTTCTACAGCCAAAGTCGGGCCTTGAAAAATCTAATCAGTCAACAATATAAAGACATTGAAAAGCAAACTGAGGACTATTCAAAGACGAAGTGGAATAAAGAATCGCTCAAGCAGCTACCTTACCAGTCTTTAGAGTTTTATAAGAAACTCTCTTTCCTTGCCGACCAAGAGAAAACTCTGCGAGTGAATTTATATAATTATCGAAAACGTCTGCAACAAATCGAAGAACATACGGGCGAGAAATTAGGGGGATTTTTGGGGGATTTTATCGATGAGGCGGAGCATTATTTAAAGCAGATTGAAACCACTATTGGATTTGTGAGTCCGGGTCTGCAATTGTATGATAAACTGATGTTGAGTGTGCAAACTCAAGTGAGTATTGATGATGAAAGAATCCAAAAACAACAGAGTGACCAGCAACAAAAGTTAGGTCAGTTGCTCACCGGGTCTTGTGCTGCGATCGCAGTCGGACAAATCCTGACTCCGGCTATCACCCTCAGCCTTTCCCAGTATATCGACAAAGATCCCAACCAGCCACCGTCGGTGAGTAGCCTATGGTGGGGGGGACTAGCGACGATTGTTTTAAGTATCTTATCCGGCTGGTTGGTGAGTCGGTTAGTTTACCGATGGTTCACCAATAAACAGATCTAGAGATGCTCTAATTTACCATTAGCGGTGGGATGGGCAACCACAGACCCAGAAACAACCCAGAGAAGAGGGGGAGAGGGGATGTGATGTTTAATCTGATATCTGGGTAAGTAAATCGCCGCGAACCCATCCTTGGCGATCGCTTTCGGGAAGGACAACCTTATACCAAATATAACCGTCCTCAGAACTATCAATGCGATCGACCACCTCCACCACCGTCCCCTCCGATAACCTAGCAATACTTCCAGTGTTGAGAGTAGCCAGTCGGCGAACATTTACCCGATTACTCCTAATTCTAGCCTTGGCTCGCGGGTAAAAATCAGCACCCCGAAACTCACCATCAGGAAAATTGCGCCTCACCTGTGGCGGCGGTTCCCCCTCAAAGCCAGGATTCCCCACTATCGGCTCAAACAGATCATCCCCATTAGCCTTCAAATCCTTTTCAGCATCAGGCCTGAACGCCAAACCAATAGCGATCGCACCTACTGCCAGTATAATAGCACCCAGGACAATGAGCCTAACTTTGGGTTTAACTTTCCTCATGGGGTTAGCGACAGTAACTTATAAATAACTATAAATATCGGGTTCTGGAGATGTTGACGATCGCTATGATATGAGATCCTAGGACTCTAATCTATAATGGAATTTCCAAAATGGCTGAGAATCAAACCCGCAACGAATTAGAAGTTCGTGCCCAAAAAGTCCAAGAATTGCGTCGTCAGGGAATTGATCCCTATCCTAGCGTAGCTTTTGAGCGATCGCACCTCGCCCAAGAAATTCACGATCACTTTTCCCAACCACAACACCAACTCGCCAACGGAGAAGCCGACCCCCAAGCACTTCCCCTGCGAGTCTGTGGTCGCATCACCTTCAAACGTGATAGCGGTAGCATTGGCTTTATTGGCTTAACCGACGCATCAGCAACCATTCAACTTAAAATCGAGAAAAAACTCGTCACAGGCGACCCAGGTTTAACATTCAACCAAATTAAAAAACTTCTCGATATTGGCGACTTTATCGGAGTTGAGGGTATTGGCTGCCGCACCAACCGGGGGGAACTTTCCATTCAAGTATCCCGCCTTGACGTGATCTCCAAAGCTACCATACCCTTCCCCGACTCCTACTATGGCATCAATGACCCCGAACTCTGTCGCCGCCACCGGGAAATAGACCTAGTTAGTAATTCCACATCCCTACAGCGATTTAAACTCCGTAGCCGCATTATCCGCAGCATTCGCACCTATCTATGGAATGCCGGATTTGATGAAATTGAAACCCCCGTCCTCCAGAGTATTTATGGCGGCGTGGCGACGCGACCCTTTATCACCCATCACAATGCCCTAGATATTGATTTATACTTGCGTATTGCTACCGAATTGTTCTTAAAACGTGCCGTTTGTGGCGGTATGGAAAAAGTTTTCGAGATTGGTCGTGTCTTTCGTAACGAGGGAATTGATAGCACCCATAACCCAGAATTTACCTCCATTGAAGTCTATCAAGCCTATGCTGACTATTTCCAAATTATGGCCTTAGTTGAAGACTTAATCTGTGCCGTGGCTACAACGGGCGCAGTTACCCCGTTTCAAATCAAAGCATGGTCGGCAGGCTTTGAGTTATCCTGCCAACGTTAAGTTTGAAGGAGACTATCTCAAAGTACCGGGGAAAATTGGATTGCTAATACATTTACGCGACATTTATCCGGCTATTGCCTGACAATGCGACGATAGCACTATTACCCGTTAAGGTAACAGAGGCGGTATCCCGCAAAGCTTTTAGAAAGATTCCAAAAGCACCGTTCCAGTCC
>Ga0213835_100573_pt1 | contig 32170 bp, 28 predicted proteins | sample SWPATP01_FD_160576 | JGI IMG/M metagenome (GOLD analysis project Ga0213835, IMG submission 160576) | Coastal seawater microbial communities from Marineland, Florida, United States - SWPA TP0 #1 | ecosystem: Environmental > Aquatic > Marine > Coastal | place: USA: Florida | collected 2016-08-05 | reverse complement strand
GTGCACCCTTGGGCGGCAAGGCCACGCACCTGATTGTAAAGATCTCCGTTTAAACTCATATTTCCCACCGATTGATGTTCGCTAGTACCGCTTGTATTTGTAGAAGAAGAGGGGGTTGGTTGCTGGTTGGCAGCAATTCGTGAACCATTATTAGTGGCCCCTGGGGAGACCTCCCGTAATGCTTCATTGATTTCCACCACCTGTTTGGCAAAGGCGCGATCGGCCTCGGTCACATTGGAGAGGCGCTCCACCTGCTGCTGGTTCGTAATCACAGCTCCCGAAGGCACATACTTGCCGGGGGGAATGTCCACATCTTGAACGAGGGCGTGCATCATGATGACACAACCATCACCGATGCGGGCATTAAACACTGTGGAACGAAAACCAACAAAGCAATCGTTGCCAATGTAGGCGGGACCATGGACAAGGGCCATGTGGGTAATACAGCTGCGATCGCCAATCCAGACAGAATAGTCATGGCCATCTGCCCCAACGACACGGCCCTGCTCCAAACCATGGATCACAACGCCATCTTGGATATTGGTTGCTGCCCCGATATGGAAAGGTGCGCCCTCATCTGCCCGAATAGACGTTCCCGGAGAAATGAGCACATGTTCGCAAACTGTGACATCACCAATTAAATTCGAGAAAGAATGCACATAGGCACTTTCGTGAATCTTTGGTTCAGCTAAGTCCTTAGACCAAGGTGTTGGGGGAGCCGCGGTACTGCGGACTACCATGAATCAATCCCTCCTATCAATGTCATTGATTGCTTCTCTCGCTAGCTTTTAACCATCCGCCATAAATTGCTTGAGATTACCAAACGAGCCACGCATTGACTTTGGGTAGTCCGGCTGGAAAGGATTCAGACCATTTAGCCTGCATCTTTCTTGCTGTAAAGGGAACGATTATCGACGTTGACCGTATCAATGATGCCAATGACCATCGCATCTAGGGGTCTTCCCTCCATTCCCGTTTCGGTACGGGCAGCACCACCACGACTGACCAAAACCCATTCATTGACGCCAGCGCCTACGAGATCTCCTGCCACTTCATATTTAGGAAGGGGCTGACCCTGTTCATCTATAAATTGAACGAGCAAAAATTTAATCCCCCGGAGGCTTTCTGCTTTGTAGGTGCTGACGACAGTGCCACGTACTTTGGCAATTTGCATGAAAATTTATAACTAAAAATTTTTTTATTAAAAAATTACACTCTTCTCAGAGGTTGGGGATTCACGCTTTCACGAAACTGTTCTACGGCTTCGGTGTACCGGATCGGCAGAACGTATTCGAGGTTCTCGTGGGGACGGGCGATGATGTGGGTAGAAAGCACTTGGCCACCGTTGACGCGGCTGACATTATCAGTACCGGCAGAAACGGAAGCTTGGACTTCAGAAACATCACCACGGACAATTACGGTAACGCGGCCACTACCGATTTTTTCGTAACCAACGAGGGTTACACGGGCGGCTTTTACCATCGCGTCAGCAGCTTCTACAACTGCGGGGAAACCGAGGGTTTCTACCATTCCGACTGCAATAGACATTGAGTTTTTCTCCTCTTGCTTTTAATTAATAGTTTCTGGAAATCACAGAGGATGCGTGACCGAAAAAAGAATGGCGATCGCCCCTCTGTCCCAGGGTTAATAGGTTCTGAATTGTTCTACTTCTTCGGTGTAGCGAATCGGCAAGACGTATTCGAGGTTTTCGTGGGGACGGGCGATGATGTGGGTAGAAAGCACTTCACCACCATTGACACGGTTGGCGCTCTCAATGCCAGCGGAAACGGAGGCTTGGACTTCAGAAACATCACCACGGACAATCACAGTAACGCGGCCACTACCGATTTTTTCGTAACCAACGAGGGTTACACGGGCGGCTTTTACCATCGCGTCAGCAGCTTCTACAACTGCGGGGAAACCGCGGGTTTCAATCATTCCAACTGCAATAGGCATCTAATTTATCCTCGCTTATCAAGCTTAATGTCTTAAAAATACTAAGGAACAGGCGTCCCCCTGGGAGTTTGGTCTGCTTCTAGTTGGGATAACGGAAGCGGCATAAGACCGACCACTTGCCTCTGCGCAGGGGTTAGGGTCCTTTACAGGCTTTATAGTGGACAAGGCGATCGCCAGGAATCGCGTTTGCTACTAATTTTGATTTTGGCAAGCTATGAAGAGCATAAGCAACAATGGCACCTTTGACAACATAAACTGCAATGATATTTCGTAATACCAAGGTTAAGTAGAGTCAATGCTTCATCGTTTAAATAGACAGGGGTTTCTAGAAGAAGTTGCCCAAAGGTCAGAGGACTAAGCTTTTCGCTGTTGAATGAAGGCGATCGCCTGTTGGAGCGCATCTAAACGATTTGTTACACGATTGCGGGGTGGCAGCAACTTTAACACTTCTAATTTCCTCAGGCGATCGCGCACCTGGCCCATGGCCCCCACTAAAAACACTTCCCGTCCCCGACCGTGGGCATCCCGGATCATCGTCTCCACCGCCAGGGAGGCCGTCACTCCCATCCGGGGTACCTCACTGAGGTCTAAAATTAAAACCTCGTATTTTTCAACGATGGCCATCCGTTGGGCAATCCCTTTCGCTGCCCCAAAGCTCATGGGGCCACCTAAACAAAAAAGAATAATGTGTCCCTGGGCCTGGTGTAACAGTTCCCGTTCGCGCTCATTTAACGTATTTGTATCGGCCCCAGCAGTGATGGTTTCTAGCCGCTGCATTTGCAAATCTGTGAGGCTTTTGACCGTCAGGAGATTCGCCACAAAAACCCCCGCTGCCACCGCCGTGATCAAATCGACAAAGACGGTTAACAATAAAACACCATACATTAATCCCGTCGCTTTCCAGGAAATTTTGTGGGCCCGTTTCAAGAAACTCCAATCAATAATGTCAATGCCCACCTTGATCAAAATGCCCGCTAAGACCGCATGGGGGATGGGGGCCGTGAGGGGGGCCGCCCCAAGTAAAATCACCAATAACACCAAAGCATGGAGCATGCCTGCAAGGTTGCTTTTGCCCCCAGAGCGCACATTGATCACTGTCCGCATCGTTGCCCCAGCCCCCGGTAGTCCTCCCACAAAGCCAGAGAGAAAATTGCCAATGCCTTGGCCGATTAATTCTTGATCGGAGTCGTGCTGGGTACGGGTGATATTGTCCGCAACTAAAGAAGTCAGAAGCGAATCAATGGCGCCTAGGGTACCGAGGATCACGCCATAGCCAAGCATTTGACGCAACAGAGGCAGGCTGAAATAGGGCCAATGGAGGGTCGGAAAACCCTGGGGAATGTCGCCAATGCGCGCCAAGTCAGGATTGGGAATTAACAGAGATAAAATCGTGCAGATGACCAGAGCAAGGAGGGGAGAGGGGACAAGACGATTGAGCCGGGCCGGTGAAGCAAATACAATCGCCAAAGTCAGAAGGCCCAGGGCCGTGGCCCCGAGGTAAGGATGGGTTAGATCGTAGGGAATTTCTTGAACGGCCCCTAAAATATTCGCGCCGCCGGGATAACCAAGCAAGGGGCCAAACTGAAGCACAACAATGATCACACCAATCCCAGACATAAACCCAGAAATGACGGTGTAGGGAATCAGGGTGATGTATTTTCCCAGGCGCAGGATGCCTAGAAGGATCTGAAAGAGACCCCCCAACATGACCACGGTGAAGGCGATCGCTAGGCCTGTGGCCGGATCATCAGCGGTCCTCGCGGCGGCGGTCAAAACTGTTGCCATCACCACCGTCATCGGCCCCGTAGGTCCCGTGATCTGGGCTGGGGTTCCCCCAAACAACGCGGCAAAAAATCCAGTACAAATGGCCCCATACATTCCGGCGATCGCCCCGGCTCCGGAAGAAACCCCAAAGGCAAGGGCAAGGGGGAGTGCGACAATGGCCGCCGTTAGCCCCCCAAAAAAATCACCACGCCAATGTCTAAAGGTTGGGCGGGAGATCCAATGCCCGATATTTGCGATTGATGCCATGGAGAGGTTTACTCCAACGAATGAGTTGGTGACGGGAAAGCGGCCCGCTGGGCATCAACTCAAAGTTATCTTTTTAGAATTTCAAATTGACGGTCAACAGCCACTACGCCAATCATAGAAGTGGTTCCCCTCGGCTGAATTTTAAGAAACATCAAAGGGTCGGCAAAGGCTGACATTTCGACTTAATAATTAACAAAACCATGTAGGCGATCGCCAAATTATTATTTCTTAACGCTATGCCAATTAAGCATCGTTATCACCACAAAAAAGCCTCAAACCTTTGGGAAATCGCCATCTAATCGATTACACTCTCTTACAAAGACTGTAGACCGACGATTTGAAATATTTTCTGGCCAATCCACCCAATGCCAACCAACCTTCTGTTGTGATTTTCTAGACACCCTCCATGAGTGAATTTCTTTTACAAAGCGTATGGCTAGTTCCAGTCTACGGAATTACGGGGGCACTCTTGACCTTGCCTTGGTCCCTCGGGTTAATTCGGCGCACCGGGCCTCGACCTGCCGCCTATCTCAACCTGATCATGACCTTTTTGGGTCTTTTACACGGTTCCTTTGCCTTCGCTTCCCTTTGGAACATGCCCCCCCAACAACTATCACTGGAGTGGCTCCAGGTTGCCGATCTAAATCTTTCCCTGGTTATTGAAATTTCTCCGGTTAACCTCGGCGCAATGGAACTGGTGACTGGCATTTGTTTCATGGCCCAACTCTACGGCCTTGGGTACCTAGAAAAGGATTGGTCTATTGCCCGCTTCTATGGCTTGATGGGCTTTTTTGAGGCGGCCCTATCGGGTTTGGCCATTAGCGACTCGCTGCTCTTGAGCTATGGCCTGTTGGAAGTATTAACCCTTTCTACTTATTTATTAGTTGGTTTTTGGTACGCCCAACCCCTGGTCGTGACAGCGGCTAGGGATGCTTTTTTGACCAAACGGGTCGGCGATATCTTGCTCTTGATGGGCATTGTTGCTTTGTCTAGCTATGGTACGGGGCTCACTTTTAGTGAACTAGAAACTTGGGCGGCGAATCCCCCCTTGCCCCCCTGGGAAGCCAGTCTCGTGGGCCTTGCGCTCATTTCCGGGCCGATTGGTAAATGTGCCCAGTTCCCGTTGAACCTCTGGCTTGATGAAGCGATGGAAGGGCCAAACCCAGCGGGGATTATTCGTAATTCGGTGGTGGTTTCTGCGGGGGCCTATGTACTGCTCAAAATGGAGCCCGTTTTTACGATTACGCCGATCACCTCCGACGCTTTGATTATTATCGGTACCGTAACTACGGTGGGGGCTTCGTTGGTTGCCCTAGCTCAAATTGATATTAAGCGGGCCTTATCCCATTCCACCAGTGCTTACCTTGGTTTGGTGTTTATTGCGGTGGGGTTAAATCAAGTCGATATTGCCCTGTTGCTTTTGCTAACCCATGCGATCGCCAAAGCGCTCTTATTTATGAGTATTGGTGCGGTTATTCTCAATACCCACGGTCAAAATATTACGGAAATGGGTGGCCTCTGGTCACGGATGCCGGCAACCACTAGTGCCTTTGTGGTGGGGTCAGCGGGGCTTGTGTGCCTCTTTCCCCTGGGGACGTTTTGGACGATGCGCCGTTGGGTCGATGGTTTTTGGGATACACCCCCGTGGCTCGTGCTGCTCCTCGTGGGAGTAAACTTCTGCTCCAGTTTTAATCTGACCAGGGTCTTTCGTTCTGTTTTCCTCGGTGCCCCCAAGCCAAAAACGCGGCGATCGCCTGAGGTGGTCTGGCAAATGGCTGTGCCCATGGTGAGTCTGATCCTAATGACCCTGATGGTGCCCTTCTTTTTGCACCAATGGCAATTGCTCTTTAACCCATCCCTGCCGACCCTTGTTGAACGGCCGCTCATCGTGACTTTAGCAATACCAGCACTGATGATCACTGGGGGCCTCGGCTTAGTCGCTGGTCTAACGATTACTTTGAATCCTTCCCTGAGTCGTCCCCGACAGCTTTATCTGCGCTTTTTGCAGGATTTGCTGGCCTACGATTTTTACATTGACCGCATTTACAACGTGACAGTGGTTTGGCTGGTCACAACCCTTTCAAAACTCGCCGCTTGGTTTGATCGCTACGTTGTGGATGGTTTTGTCAACTTGACAGGTTTGGCGACACTTTTTAGTGGAAGCGCCCTGCGTTACAACGTTTCGGGACAGTCTCAATTCTATGTTTTGACGATTGTTTTAGGGATGATCCTCGGCCTAGTCTGGTTTATGGCCACGGGTCAATGGACGATGATTACGGATTTTTGGTCGAATCAGTTGGCCTAAGGAGTTTCCCCCTTTGTTGTTAAATCTGCTTTTTTGTGAATTTTGGAGGAAAGAATGCTGAGTGCCTTAATTTGGCTGCCCTTGGCCGGAGCTCTGTTGGTGGCGATACTCCCCCAGGGAGAAAAAAATCAGTTTTCCCGGACGATGGCCCTGGGAGCGGCTGCCCTCGTTTTTGTTTGGACAGCTTGGTTGGGGTTCCATTATGATGTGGCGATCGCCGGCCTCCAATTTGTCGAACATTATCTTTGGATTGAGTGGTTGGGTCTGAACTACGATCTCGGTGTTGATGGTCTATCGTTGCCCCTCCTTGCCCTCAATGCGTTGTTGACCCTAGTAGCCCTCTGGATTAGCCCCAAGGATCTGCACCGCCCTCGCTTTTATTACGCCCTCTTTTTGCTCTTGCAGGCGAGTGTCAATGGGGCGTTTTTGGCCCAGGATGTGCTGCTCTTTTTTCTGTTCTACGAAATTGAAATTATCCCCCTATATTTTCTCATTGCGATTTGGGGCGGCAAAAAACGAGGCTATGCCGCCATTAAATTTTTGCTCTACACAGCCGTTTCCGGAATTTTAATTCTGGCTTCTTTCTTGGGTCTGGCCTTCCTCACAGAATCTAATACCTTTGCCTACAGTGCCCTCCACAGTGATTTGTTGCCCCTGACCACCCAATTAATTCTCCTCGGCGGCATTTTGGTGGGCTTTGGGATCAAAATTCCGTTTTTGCCTTTCCATACTTGGCTCCCGGATGCCCACGTCGAAGCGTCTACCCCTGTATCGGTGATTTTGGCGGGGGTACTCCTCAAAGTTGGTACCTACGGTCTACTGAAGTTTGGGATTGGCCTATTTCCCCTGGCTTGGGCTGTCGTGGCCCCTTGGCTAGCGATCTGGGCGGCAATCAGTGCCTTGTATGGGGCTTCCTGTGCGATCGCCCAAAAAGACATGAAAAAAGTGGTGGCCTATTCCTCCATTGCCCACATGGCGTTTATTCTGCTGGCGGCGGCGGCGGCGACCCCCTTAAGTTTGGCAGCGGCAGAAATCCAGATGGTCAGCCATGGTTTAATCTCTGGGCTGCTCTTTTTGTTGGTGGGCATTGTCTACAAAAAAACGGGCAGTCGGGATGTCGATTATCTACGGGGACTGCTCACCCCAGAACGGGGTCTGCCTTTGACGGGGAGTTTGATGATCCTGGGGGTCATGGCCAGTGCGGGTTTGCCGGGGATGGCGGGCTTTATCGCTGAATTCCTCATTTTTCGGGGCAGCTTTCCGGTGTATCCAGTGGCGACTCTCCTGTGTATGGTGGGGACAGGTCTCACGGCGGTGTATTTTCTGCTGATGATTAATAAGGTCTTTTTTGGCCGCTTGACCCCAGAACTCATTAATATGTCCCCGGTCAATTGGGCGGATCAGTTTCCGGCGGTTATGTTAGTGATATTGCTGTTCGTCTTTGGGTTGCAGCCCCAGTGGCTGGTGCGCTGGAGTGAGATCGACACAGCGGCCTTGGTGGCATCCCCGACGGCTATTGAAATTTCTTTAAAGTAAAAGTAAGCGTTTAAGAATTGTGGATATGAATATGGTCACTGCTGTTTTAGAGCCTTCGCGGCACCCCCTTGCCCCTTTCATTCATCGCCTTGAGCAAGGTTTACCGATGCTGGAAAATAGCGATCAAAATGTGATGGAAGTGGTGGGCATCCTCAAGAGTTATGGGGTGGTCTTAGATGCCTACTCGAATAATCTGAACTATGTGGCCGAATCGCAATTTCTCAATGTTTTTCCCTTTTTTAAGTATTTCAACGGCCAATTAACGGGCGATCGCCTCCTGAAACATTGGTGGCATGACCGGATTAACTTTGAATATGCCGAATATTGCATGAAGTCGATGTTTTGGCATGGTGGTGGGGGTTTAGATGCCTACCTCGACACGCCAGAATTTATTGAGGCCGCCAAAAAGGCGATCGCCGCCCGCTGGAAAAATAATCCCTTCATGTTGGGTTTGAATAAACTCTTCCCCGATTTTCTCCTGGAGCAAACCCGACAAATGGCCTACTACACAGGCTTAGGTCAGTTCTGGCGCGTCATGAGTGATATGTTTCTCGACCTGAGCGATCGCTATGATGCCGGTGAAATCAAAACCACCGCCGACGTGACCAACCACGTCCTAGCCGGATTGGTAGCTGATGCCAGCCGTCCCATCACCTACAAGGTCGAAATCAAAGGGGAAGTGTATGAGTTGATCCCAGAATCTGCGGGTTTAACCTTCCTCATGGATACCGCCGTTCCCTACGTCGAAGCGATTTTCTTCCGGGGAACTCCCTTTGCTGGCACCATCTCCTACAATGCCCAGGCCGCCCAAGTCCCCGCCGAACAAGGGATCTTTACCTATGGGGCCCTCTATGCCGACCCATTACCCATTGGTGGTTCGGGGATTCCGCCGACTCTGTTGATGCAAGATATGCGCCACTTTTTGCCAGACTATCTCTGGGATTACTATATGGGCACCCTGCGCAAAGAGCAGGATTTGCGGGTCAAAATTTGCCAAACCTTCCAAAAATCAATGTTCTGTGTGACCAGTGCGGCTTTGATGGGGCTGGCTCCCCACGGGTTAGAACCCAAAACCCTCGCTGAGCAACAGGCAAACCGTGAATTTTTTGAACATTGGATGGATCGCCTCTTAAGTTCTCAAATTAAAGCTGTTAATAGCCAAGCATAGAGACGGCGGCTGCTTTTCTTATCCTGTAGAAAAATAAGTCAATATTTGGGCTTGGAGTAAATACAGATTCCTTGTGAATTTGCACTGATCGGATGATTAGTGGAGGTAGGTGTAGCTCTCTAAGCTTTGACGATAATGGTTAATCAAAAGTTGTGACTGCTGGAGGGTTAGGCGTTTTTCACTCAGGGCTTTCTCTGTGCGACACCGCATTGTTTCGAGGAGATCGGCCACGTCATATTGCACATACTGCAAAACTTCTTTGATCGTGTCCCCTTCTACGAGGTGTTCGAGGTGGTAGCCGTCATCGGTCAGACGCACGTGCACCACATGGGTATCGCCAAACAGGTTGTGGAGGTTGCCCATAATTTCTTGGTAAGCGCCCATTAAAAAGAGACCCAGATAGTAAGGCTGACCATTGGGAGGATGCAGTTCAAGAAGATTTTTACTTTCGGCCTTAGTATCAATAAAACGGTTAATACGTCCGTCACTATCACAGGTTAAATCTGCCAGGATGCCTTTTTTTGTCGGCTCTTCGTGGAGTCGGTGGATCGGCATAATCGGAAAAAGCTGATCAATAGCCCAACTGTCTGGCACCGATTGAAACACAGACAAATTCACGTAGTAGAGGGCGGCCATATTTTGCCACAGTTCTTCAAAGTCTTCGGGGATGCTGGCTTGCCCTTGGATAATCGAGAAAATTTTCTGGCAACAAGACCAGTACAATTCTTCGGCATTGGCGCGATCGCCTAAACTGAGATAGCCCAAATTAAACAAACTGATCGCTTCGTCTTTAAATTGCACGGCATCATGATAATTTTCTTGGTAATTTTCTGGGGTAATGGTGTCGTAGGTTTCCCGTAGATTACGCAGCACTAAATGCTCTTTGTAATCGGGCTTCGGGGGCAAAATTGGGTCTACTTCACTACTGCCGAGGACATCAAAAATTAACACGGCCTGGTGGGAGGCGATCGCTCGCCCACTTTCACTTACCAGCACGGGCACGGGCACGTTAGTTTCATCGCAAGTATCCTGCACCGTCGCCACCACGTCATTGGCGTAGTTTTGCATGTTGTAGTTCTTCGAGGAGGGGAAATTGTTCTTGGAGCCGCTGTAATCCACCGCGAGACCGCCGCCCACATCCAAAAAGCCCATGGGAGCGCCGAGTTTTACCAGTTCCACATAGATTTGTGAGGCTTCTCGGATGGCAGACTTAACAACACTGATCGAGGAAAGTTGGGAACCGATGTGGTAATGCAATAATTGCAGGCAATCGAGCATTTCCTCTGCCTGTAGTTTTTCCACGAGCCGCAAAATCTGCGGAATGGTTAACCCAAATTTAGCGCGATCGCCAGAGGAGCCCCCCCAACGACCAATGCCGCGACTGGCAAGCTTGGCGCGAATGCCCAACATCGGCCGGATGCCCAAACTTTGACTCGCCCGAATCACCAAGTCTAATTCTTCCGGCTGCTCGATCACGATCAAGGCGCGGTGCCCCAATTGGGTCGCTAGGAGGGCCGTTTCAATGTAATGCTGATCCTTATAACCGTTGCAAATGAGCAGTCGCTCTTGATCGGCCTCTGGTTCCAACAGGGCGATCGCAATCATGAGTTCTGGCTTAGAACCCGCTTCTAGGCCCAGATGGTGGGTGCGCCCCAATTCCACAAGATCTTCTACCAAATGGCGCTGCTGATTGCATTTGACCGGATACACACCCCGGTAATGGTTCGGATAGTCATACCGGGCGATCGCCGTCGCAAAACAGTCCTGGAGCCGTTCAATGCGATCGCGCAGAATATCCGGAAAACGAATTAAGAAGGGTAAACCAATGTTTCGCTGTTTGAGGGATTCTACCAGCTCAAATAGATCAATGCTTGTCCCTGCGTCCCCAAGGGGAGACACCTGCACATGACCCTGGTTATTAATCGAAAAATATGGTTCCCCCCACCCTGCCACTTGGTATAACGTCTCGCTATCCGCCACTGTCCAACGGGTATTTACTGACTGCTCCAAACAACCAAGGGCTTTGTTCATCGTGGGTTTGCAACCTATTCCATTAAATTTTTGCCGGGCCTGGACAATTTTTGAAAATTGCCACTCTCTTATTTTCCCAGAGACGCCTCATCATACACAATGTTTTTGTGAAAATGTTGGAGAATGATTCGGCGATCGCCTTTCCGCTAATTGTGGCCTGTGAACTCTCCATAGTTCTAAATTTTTTCTATACTTCTGGAAACAGACCCTACCGACCCTTGCTAATCTGTTAGTAACTTTTTGCCGCGCCTTCATCCTCAAATTTTCCGCTTATCCTTGCATATGCCGCCAACCCTCCTTTCCACAAAGCCGATCATCGCGCAACAACCCACATCGATTACAACCTCAGATCGACCGATCTTTGGTGGCATTGCCCCATGGATTATTCTCGCCTCAGCCTTTTTCTGTAGCACCCTAGGGCTTCTGTTCTATATTCGTGGCATTAATCAAAAGCATAAAAAAGAAGCCAAGCTCAATCGTTACAAAATTAACGATCTCAAGAAAAAACTCAAACTGGCCCTGAGCACAATCAAGAAAATGGAAAGTAACCCGGACTTGGTACACTCCCGGGAGTTTAACCTCGATTACCTCCGGATGCGGATGGAAGAAGATCAGTTCCACTACGTGATTGTGAACCAGCTCAAAATTAAGGTGCGTCTAATTATTAGCGTTGCCCTACGCCCCAGTACCGCCGATGTAGCCACTGTGGGGATCGCCACCAGTGGTCGCCCCGTAGACGAAATTTTTGACGTTTATTACGACACAATTAATCGAGAAGGTCAACGCCAGGAAGGGGTCTTATTTCGCGTCAATATTAGCCTTACAAAACTTCCCGCCCAAGCTAGCAGCATCACTGTTGAACAAATTATTGATTGTCTCGAAAAATTTCTCAATCCCAGTGAAGCTCCTGACTATTGGCAGCCTACGGTGCAAGGGCGTGTCGTCACCATTGAATGGGATCAAAAAGCAAAACCCACACCGCTACTCCTCTTTAAACAGTCAGAAGAAGGAGACAATGTGAGTTTTCGTAGTATTGCCTGATGATCTCTAGCAGTTAGCGAAAATTAGGGAGATTTGAGAAGTATGCTTCATTAACTACCCATGCTGGTAAAGAAATCAATGGTGTCCTTCAGGGCAGCAATAAACTGATCGATTTCAGCGGTGGTGTTGTAAAAATAGAGGCTGGCGCGGGCACTGCCAGAGGCCTCAAACAGACGGTGGAGGGGTTGGGTGCAGTGATGGCCCGAACGAATCGCAACCCCTTCGTGGTCGAGGAGGGTCGCTAAGTCATTGGCATGGACACCAGCAACATTAAAGGCCGCGAGGGCCGCCCGACCTTCCCCCTGGGCATCGGGTTGTTTGCCATAAATTTTTAGGTTCGGGATGTCCCGGAGTCCCTTAAAAAGATAGGCAGTGAGTTCGGCTTCGTAGGCATGGATGCGATCCATCCCAATTTGAGAGAGATAATCCACCGCCGCTCCAAGGGCGATCGCCTCACCGATGGCTGGGGTTCCCGCTTCAAATTTATGGGGCAGTTCACCGTAGGTAGAATGATCAAAGAAGACCTCGGCGATCATTTCTCCACCGCCCAAGAAAGGGGGCATCGCTTCGAGAATTGCTCGTTTTCCATAAAGAAAACCAATTCCTGTGGGTGCACACATTTTGTGACCAGAGCCGACAAGCCAGTCACAGTCCATTTGCTGCACATCAACGGGCATATGGGGCAAACTCTGGCAGGCATCGATAAGGATTTTCGCGCCATATTTACGGGCCGCTTGAATGATCTCGGTCACCGGATTGACATTGCCCAAAGTATTGGAGACATGAACCACTGTGACTAGTTTCGTTTTGTCGCTAAGTAGCGCTTGGTATTGCTCAAAATCAAAGGTTTCATCCTGGGTTAACGGTACATACTTCAAGACAGCGCCAGTTTTCGCCGCGATCATTTGCCAAGGCACAATATTGCTGTGGTGTTCCATTACCGACAGGATAATTTCATCCCCCGGCCCTAGATTACTCAACCCCCAACTGTAGGCGACAAGATTAATCGCTTCACTGGCATTGCGGGTGTAGACGATTTCATCACGACTGGCCGCATTGATAAACCGGGCGACTTTATCCCGTGCCCCTTCGTAGCCATCCGTTGCCCGGGCACTAAGACTATGGATCCCCCGGTGAACATTGGCATTATCTTGCTGGTAATAATGCAGCAACGCATCGAGGACGGCCTTGGGCTTTTGGGAGGTGGCAGCGTTATCGAAGTAGATCAGTGGCTTTCCGTGCACGGTTTGGTGCAGGATGGGAAAGTCGTCACGAACCTGTTCGGCAAGGGGTTTCGGTTGGGTTGTGATCATAGGGGATTCACTGGGTCGGATGGGTAAGCGGGAACAGTTGGGGCGGCAATTTACAAGTTAGTCAACGGTGCGACAGGCAACACAACCCGTAAGGGCCTGCTGTAAATGGGCGATCGCCACGGTATCGAGAATTTCCGCAGCAAAAGCATCAATCAGCAAATGGCGCGCATCATAGTCATTGAGACCGCGACTGCGGAGGTAGAAAATTTCCTCGGCTTCCAGTTGGCTGACGGTTGCGCCGTGGGCACATTTCACGTTATCAGCGGTAATTTGCAGTTCGGGTTTGGTATCGACTTTGGCCTTGGGAGACAGCAGCAAATTACGGTTCAGTTGGGCCGCATTAGTCATTTGTGCTTTCTGAGGCACATGGATTTGGCCGTTGAAAACAGACCGGGCTGCATCGTCAATAATGCATTTATGGAGTTGATCGACGCTGCCGTAGGGATGCTGGAGATAAACGGCGGTGTGGGTGTCGCTGAGTTGTTCGGCGCCAACCATGGTTAACCCCTTTAGAATGGTTTCTGTTTGGGGGCCGTTTTGGGTCAGGGTCAGGGTATGGCGACTCAGTCGGGCACCAAAATTAACTTCTGTGAGTTGGTAATGGCTGTCTTGGGCTTGGGCGATCGCCGTATTACCGAGATGAATCGCGCCCCCAGCTTCCCGTTGTACCCGCACATGGTTAAGGCGGGCATTGGTCTGCACCCAAACTTCTGTTAAAGCATTGTTGAAATAGCGGTGGGTATCTTGATCGGTGCAACCCTGGGCGATCGCCCCGTAATATTCCACCACATTAGCTTGGGCTCCCGTTTCCGCAATCACGAGACAGCGGGACTGCATAGCCGTCGGTTGATCCGCACCGTTGCCGACAAATAGCAGTTGGATTGGCTGTTCAACAACGGTATTTTTCGGCACCCAAACAATGGCGAGATCCCCAAGACCTGCATCATTGAGGGCGGCAAACACATCCAGTTGCTCGGTCTGCTGGCCAAGATATTTGGCGATCGCCGCTTTTTGATCCGCCGCTAATGCCGTGAAGTTGCCGACAAAAACGCCGTCAGGTAATCCCGAAACGCAGGACTGGTCGGGGGCATAGTGGCCATTCACAAATACCAAACGACTGTTGGCTGTTTCCGGCAGGGCAAAAACATCTAAATCTGCCGCCGTTGGGGTTGTCGGTTGGGCTGCTTGGAAAGTCGTATGTTTGAGCACCGATAAATCCGTTACCCGCCAGGCTTCATCCCGTCGGCTTGGGAATTTTCCTTGGCGAACTTTTTCAAGGCCTTGATCGCGAATGGCTTGAAATTCCGCTGATTGGCTTCGGTCGAGTAATCCGAGAAATTTTTCCAGATTGGGATCGACTTCTGTCGGTTGACTCTGGGAAAAGGCGATCGCCGCTGTCATGGTACCGCTAGACATCGTTACACAACCCCCGCAGCCAGTTCTTGATCGAGGAAATCATAGCCCGTTGCTTCTAATTCCAGGGCAAGTTCCTTACCGCCACTCTTCACAATCCGGCCATCGTACATCACGTGGACGAACTGGGGCGTAATGTAATCCAATAAGCGTTGGTAGTGGGTGATCAAAAGAAACGCATTATCCGGTGTTGCCAATTGATTAACCCCTTCCGCCACAATTCGCAGCGCATCAATATCGAGGCCAGAATCAATCTCATCTAAAATGCCGAGGCTCGGCTCTAGTAGGGCCATTTGCAAAATTTCGTTGCGCTTTTTCTCGCCCCCAGAAAAGCCTTCGTTCAAGCTTCTTTCGAGGAAACTGGGGTTCATTTTGACCACTTCGAGTTTTTCTTCAATCAAATCCTCAAAATCAAAGGCATCAATCTCCTCTTTGCCCTGATGCTTGAGCTTGGCATTGTAGGCAACCCGCAGGAAATCAAGGTTGCTCACTCCAGGAATCTCTAACGGATATTGGAAGGCGAGGAAAATACCGTCTAAAGCCCGTTCTTCGGCTTCCTTCTCCAAGAGGTTTTCGCCCTTGTAGATAATTTCGCCACCAGTGACTTCATACTCAGGGTGCCCCGCAATAATTTTTGACAGGGTACTTTTTCCTGAACCATTCCGGCCCATAATTGCGTGGATTTCTCCTGCTTTGATCTCTAGATCAACGCCCTTGAGAATCGGCTGACCATCGACGGTCGCAGTCAAATTTTTAATCGCTAAGATAACTTCACTCATTGCCTTCGATTGCTTATTTCTGAACTAAAAAACGAATACTTATTTGCTGATAATTGAGGTTTGAAGCTACCCAACAGTGCCTTCGAGTTTGAGGCTGAGAAGTTTATCCGCTTCAGCCGCAAATTCCATCGGTAACTCACTGAGTACGTCCTTACAGAAGCCACTAACAAGCATTGAAATGGCGTCCTCTTCGGCGATACCCCGCTGGGCAAAGTAAAAGAGCTGCTCCTCGCCAATTTTTGCAGTGGAGGCTTCATGTTCCACCTTGGCATTTTGATTATCCACTTGGATGTAGGGGAAGGTATTCGCTTCTGCTGTATCGCCAATGAGCATCGAATCACATTGGGAATAGTTACGCGCTCCGTCGGCTTTGGGGTGCATTTTCACCAAGCCCCGGTAGCTATTTTTCGATTTGCCCGCCGAAATGCCTTTAGAAATGATTGTGCTACGGCTGTTTTTACCGATGTGGATCATTTTGGTGCCTGTGTCAGCCTGCTGGTGATTATTCGTTAAAGCAATGGAATAAAATTCACCCACGGAGTTATCGCCGAGCAAGACACAACTGGGGTATTTCCAGGTGATCGCCGAGCCGGTTTCTACCTGAGTCCAGGAAATCTTAGAATTGATACCTTTACAGAGGCCCCGCTTCGTCACGAAGTTGTAGATACCGCCTTTGCCCTCTTCGTCCCCCGCAAACCAGTTTTGGACGGTGGAATATTTGATGTCAGCGTTATCAAGGGCCACCAGTTCAACCACAGCAGCATGGAGCTGATTGGTGTCAAACATCGGTGCGGTACAACCTTCGAGATAGCTCACGGAGGCACCTTCTTCGGCGATAATCAGCGTCCGTTCAAATTGACCAGTTTCCCCATCATTGATCCGAAAATAGGTGGACAACTCCATTGGGCATTTCACGCCTTTGGGAATAAAGACGAAGGAACCGTCACTAAACACGGCGGAGTTGAGCGCCGCAAAGTAGTTGTCAGAAGTGGGCACAACGGTACCGAGATATTTTTTGACCAGGTCTGGATATTCCTGCAGTGCTTCGGAAATGGAGCAGAAAATTACACCGTGCTTGGCGAGGTCTTTTTTAAAGGTGGTCGCAATGGAAACGCTATCAAAAACGGCATCTACAGCGACATTGGATAGACGCTTTTGTTCTGAAAGGGGGATGCCTAGCTTCTCGAACGTTTCTAGGAGGGCCGGATCAATTTCGTCTAGGCTCTCGATTTTTTTAGTTTCTTTTTTGGGGGCAGCGTAGTAAACGATGTCCTGGTAGTCGATGGGGGGATATTTAACATGGGCCCATTCTGGCTCAGCCATTTTAAGCCACTGGTGGTAAGCCTTGAGACGAAACTCCAGCATAAAGTCCGGTTCGTTTTTCTTGGCGGAAATTAAGCGAACGACATCTTCGCTGAGGCCACGGGGAATTTTTTCCGTCTCGATATCTGTGACGAAACCATATTTATAGGGCTGATTGACAAGGGTTTTGACGGTCGCACTCATGCTGGGGTCAGTCTCTCTACAGAATGGGTAATGCTTTCTGGGTTTGGCGTTGTCGGATTAAGAAAACGCGATATGATTAGTTTAACAACTGTTTGGTTGTTTTAGTTTCTATTCAAGGTACTTTAACAACAAAAAAGTTGTCAAATATTTGTGGTAGATCTTGTCTAACGGCTTATCCATGACCCTTTCTGACACCCGCGCCGAAACCCGTTCAACGAAGCATGACATTTTGGAATATTTATTGAAACATGGTCAAGTTAAGGCTGTGCAGTTGGCGAAATCTTTACAAATTAGCCCCCAGGCGGTGCGACGTCACCTGAAAGATCTAGAAGAAGAAGGCCTCATTGAACACCGGGCAAAGCAGGAGGGTTTGGGGCGTCCTAATTATTTTTATGGTCTGAGTCGGGCCGGCCGCGATCGCTTTCCGAACCGCTATAACGATTTTGCGGTATCTTTTTTGGATACCTTAGCAGAGACGGCGGGAGAAGAGCAGGTCAAGGAAGTGCTCCGCAAACAATGGCAAAAGAAGGCCCACAGTTACCGCGATCGCCTTGGGGATGGTTCTTTGCCAGAGCGTTTAGCCCGTTTGGTCAATTTACGCAAAGAAGAAGGCTACATGGCGGAGGTCATTCCGGCGACAGACCATGGTCATGACGGTTTTTTATTGACGGAACATCATTGTGCGATCGCCGATGTGGCCGAATCCTTCCCGGTGGTCTGTGGTAATGAATTAGAAATGTTCGAAGAAGTTTTGCCCGACTGCACTGTGACTCGCACCCAGTGGATCAACGAAGGGGAACACCAGTGCGGCTACATCATCCAAGCCAAAGATTAACCAAACAAAAATATTAGCTCTGGCATTGGGGACAGAAATGGGTTGATCGTCCGCCGAGTTTGATCCGTTCGATGGGATGACTGCAAACACGACAAGGTTCACCTGTGCGCCCGTAGGTGAGAGCCATGCCGCCATAGTTACCGTTGGTGCCCGTGGTGCTGACAAAATCGCTAAAGGTGGTGCCGCCTTGGGCAATAGAAGTTTCCAGCACTTCGACAATTGCTTTATGGAGCTTCTCGATTTCTGACATCTTTAAACTGCTGGCCTTGCGGGTGGGATGGATGCCCGATTTAAACAGTGCTTCGTCAGCATAGATATTTCCCAAGCCAGTGATAATGCTTTGGTCAAGCAAAAACGTTTTCATTGGCCGCTGGCGCTTTTCGCAGAAATTGGCCAACAGATCAGCCGTAAAATCTGGGGAAAGCGGTTCCACACCCAAGCGTGTCAATCCCGTAATTACAGATTTCACAATGGTTCCCGCTGGTACCCACCAAATTTGTCCAAAGGTGCGCAGGTCAACAAATCTCAGTTCGCGATCGCCTTCTATGAAAAAGCGTATCCGAGTATGTTTTTGCACAGGCACATCCGGGGTTGTCCAGAGAAATTTCCCTGTCATCCGCAGGTGAATCCCAAGGGTTGAGCCATCCGATAATTTTCCGAGTAAGTACTTGCCGCGTCGCTGCCAATCTTGAATGAACAGGCCTTGGATCATCCCTAAAAAGTGATCGGGATCTGTGGGATAGGCCAGGGTCTTCCGGAGGAGAATTTCTGCTCCTGTAAACTGCTGATTTAGACTAATTTGCATTAAACCGCGACGAACGGTTTCCACCTCTGGTAGTTCTGGCATGGATTCCCCTAACTTACTATCGCCTTTGCAGATTGAAGCAGTTTTTCAGGGATGGAGCAACTTGGACGAGCCTCGCGTTACTGAATGAAGAATTAATTCTGCATTTTTTAGGAAAGGATGATTTTAAATTTTTTCCGGCCCTTAATCCGGTAGATAGAAAAATCGCGGTCAATGGTGGCGACGGTGTCTAAATTTAATTTTTCTGCGAGAAGCACTAAGCAAGAATCCGCAAAATCCATGGGTAAATCACGGTACTTTTCTGTCAGTTCCCGTAGCCGCTGAAAATCATGGTTTTCAATTTGACAAATTTCCACACCACCTCTACTAATCCATTCCAGAAAATCAATTTGCGCATTGCGATTGAAATCTAGGAGATGGAGGGTTTCTGTGATTGAGGCAATCGTTGTGATCAGCGGCAGATTATTGTGTCTGATGAATTCCAAGGCTTTTGGATGATATTTATCCGACGCATCAAACAGGGCAATCAGCGGCCCAGAGTCAATCAGAATCTTTTTCATGCTCGCTTCGCTTTAAGCTTTTCTTTTAGGAGCATTTTTCGACAGGAAGATAAATCATCTCTACCACTGCTATATTTTCCAAACAAATCTTTGCCAGTTTCCCAAGCACTTTGTTGGTCGAGATTGTGAATGTATTCAACTAGGCTTTTGCGGATTAGTTCAGATTTTGTGATGCCTAAATTTTTGGCCGTATTACTAACTATTTTGTCTAGGTCTGGGTCAAGTCTTAGGGTAATCATTAACAACACCATTGTCGTATTGCATATTGTAGTACAACAAAATTGGGGGAGTGCTAATGGCTGAAAAAAAACTTTGCGATCGCCTAACCCCATCCTCTATTTTGGAAACATCAAATTTTTCTCCCCCGAACATCATCATGTCGAAGGTCATTGTCACAGGCGCTGCGGGATTCATTGGCTCTAGCCTCGCAGAAACTCTCCTCCAGCAGGGGATTACAGTGGTGGGTGTTGATCAGGTGAATGACTATTACGACATAACTCTCAAGCGTAAAAATCTAGCCGCCCTCGCCCAGTACCAAAATTTCCAACTCATCGAAGCAGATATACAGCACCTCGATTGGGAAGATCTGCTGAAAGGTGTGAGTGTGGTTTACCATCAGGCAGCCCAAGCCGGGGTACGGGCCAGTTGGGGCATCGGCTTTCGGGACTATACCGAACGAAATATTAATTCCACCCAGGTAATGCTCGAAGCGGCGAAAAAGGTCGGTACTTTAGAACGTTTTGTCTATGCGGGTACATCCTCGGTTTATGGCGATGCGGAAACCATGCCCACCCCAGAAACCATTTGTCCCCAGCCCGTTTCTCCCTATGGCATTACAAAATTAGCGGCGGAACGGCTCTGCTGGCTTTATTTAAAAAATTACGCTGTCCCGGTCACATCCCTGCGTTACTTCACGGTGTATGGCCCCCGACAACGGCCCGATATGGCTTTCCATAAGTTTTTCCGGGCGGCAATCCTGGGTGAAACCATTGGCATTTACGGCGATGGAAAACAAACCCGTGATTTTACCTATATCAGCGACGCAGTACAGGCGAACCTCTTAGCCGCCCAGGAACCAAAGGCGATTGGCGAAATTTTCAATATCGGCGGTGGCAGTCGGGTGATTTTAAATGATGTGCTCGATGAAATTGACCAGATCGTTGGCAAACCGATTCCACGAAACTATGGCGATCGCGCCCGGGGAGATGCCAGACATACCAGCGCCGATGTGACCAAGGCGAAAACGATTTTGGGTTATGACCCCCAGGTGAAACTCAGTGAGGGCCTGCAGCGAGAATGGGACTGGATTCAAAGTCTGTATTAGTTTGTATGAAAACAATCCCTGAGGCGAATTGATTATGGCGCAAAATTTACCCGCTCCCCCCCAACCTTTGCCCGATAAACTTTGGGGTGAAAATTGGCGTTTTGGCAGTATCCCTGCTGGAGATTTTTGGGATTTGTTTGGCGATCGCCCGATCCCGATTTTGTCGCTGCCGGAGGAGTTGCAGCCGGTGAAATTAGGGCTAGCTTCTAATGTGCTGATTCCGGGGACGATTATTTATGGTGGCAGGCAGTCGATGCAGTTGGCCCAGTGGCTCCAAGAACAGCAACCCCAAACGGTTTTTTACCAGGAAACGGAGGCCAACCTCGCGGGCGGATTTGTCCTTACCGGGGCCGATACCCAACGGTGGGTGATCATGACTTTCCATGACCAGGCGATCGCCAGCGCCGGACAACGTTACCAACAACGGCTCCAGCAAGCCCAAGGTTTACATTTCCTTTTAGTGCAACCCGACGATTCCGATGTGACCCACACGGCCCTTTGGCTCCTGAAAGCTTAGTCGTTGACGCAAATTAGCCCAGATGAATTAGTCCAAATCAAAATCCCAATAAAAAGCGATCGCCACCTGAGAGGAATAGGAGAAGGGCGATCGCCGACCAATTTTTTCAGTTTTTTCAGCACTCTTGCTAGACACCTAAAGCTGGTTCTAGCTTTCCGTCAACTTGGTGAACAGGGTATCTTTCACCAGCATTTGCCGAAACATTTCCATTAAAAATTCTTGGGCTTGCTCCAGGCTCAGGTCTTGGGTACGGGTTTCAAAAATTTGTACCTGTAGCCTTTGTTCGAGGGTTAAGTTTGTTTCCGGGGACATGGGCAGCTCCTTGCCAATAATTCTGGCGAATATTGCGAATGTCTCTACTGCATTTAATCTAACCTCTGTCAATCGTTCTGTCAAAATTGAAACAAAAAGAAACAATGGGGCGATCGCCTATTTTCCAGGGAGCGGCCCGAAATTCGTTAAGCTGAAAGATGTTTTTAACAAACACCGATAAAACGATATTTTTGTAATCAGCCAAGACCCAGAGGACAATTTTTCGATATGCAAAGCTTTGCGGATGCCAAGGAATTTTTCCAATACAGTGCCGGACAATGGCAGTCTCGACGCGTTACCCACCACCTCCCCTTCCGGCGAGCCGAATCCGGTGGTTCGAATATCCAAGTCGAAACCCTCGAAAAAGACGACCCCCGCATCATTGAAATTTGCCAGATGCACGACATGGACGCTAGCCTCAGCGTCGGCGGCTCCTATGTCACCTGGGCTGGCACGATGCAATGGGACAAAGACGATGAAAACCACGAAGGCAGCACTGTTTTTGCCCTCATCCCCGATGCTGACAACCCCCGCCAAGGAAAACTGTTGCGGGAGCGCGGCTATGCGGAAATCGTCCCCGTCGCTGGTGAATATCATCTGGATCACGAAGATGGCCTCGTTCTGACCACCGAATACGAAACCATGACGATCTACGAACGGTTTTGGTTCGCCAACCCAGACCTACGCCTGCGTACCAGCACCGTAAAACGCTTTGGGGGCTTTAACACAACAACTTTTTGTATGGAAGAGCGCATCCAGACATCCCCGGTAACGGCGACTGCGGCTGCGGAAACCAATCCCCTTTACGCTATTAGCGGTTGGTAGTGGGGAATTTTCAGCCATTTTGCCCCACAGAGATATCCGTGTTGCTGTGGTCAAAAAGATTCCGTCTGTCCATAGGCTTTCGGGGCAAACAGTGTTAGCATAATAGACTGCAATATTTGTATTTTATTTTCTACAAAAACAGATTATGGCTTTAACGCAAGAGCGTAAACAGGAACTCATGGGCGAGTATCAGGTACACGAAACTGATACTGGGTCTGCGGATCTCCAAGTGGCCTTCCTCACGGAGCGCATTAACCAACTGACCGAACACCTCAAGGTCAACAAAAAAGACCATTCCTCCCGGCGTGGTTTGTTAAAAATGATTGGGAAACGGAAGCGCCTTTTACAATTTATTAAATCTAACGACCAAGAACGTTATCAAACCTTGATTGGTCGTCTCGGAATTCGTCGTTAAGTTTTTACCGAACCCATGTCCTCTGAACCGAAGCGAGATCGGCTCCCCTTCGAGCCCAAGCAAACGAAGCAAAAGGCTCCCAAAAAGCCCCCGGCAACGGCAACAACCCAGTCTAGTTCAGGATCAAATGCGCCTAGGCGATCGCCAAAGGATGAGGCCAGTTTATCGGCGATCCCCGATGCAGTAAGCAAACGGATGATTCGCCGGATGGCCTTATTTTCTGGGATTCCCACGGCCTTGGGGATCACTTCCTTCGTGGTGTCCTACTATATTGTTTCCCGCGAACTTCTGGAGTTGCCCACCATTGCCGTGCTGCTGGTGAGCCTAGGCTGTTTCGGTTTGGGGGTTGTGGGGCTGAGCTACGGTATTCTCTCCACTTCCTGGGATGAAAATCGTCCCGGAAGTCTCTTTGGTTGGGAAGAATTTAGTCTTAACCTTGGTCGGATGGTTCAAGCCTGGCGTGCTAGTCGCCGGGAAGCCCGCAGCAAATCTTAAAGTTTCGACCCTTGGTTTTTCAGGGTTTCCGAGCTTAAATATCACGTATGCAGCCTTGTCGGTTATCAAAATTTTCTCAGGTGAATGTGTCAAGATAAGACTGGGAGGGTGGCGATCGCCGACAACTTAGTTTTTAAGAACGTTATCCATAAAAAACGCCCTATTACATCGTTATTCCATAAATAAAATTTCTTTTACCTGTCGTAAATCTTCGAGGAAATACCATGATCGTAGTCATGAAAGTTGGCACTCCTGAAGCCGAAATCAACCGTTTAGGGAGTGAGCTTAAAGAGTTAGGCCTGACCCCCGAAAAAATTGTTGGGGCCCACAAAGTGGTCATTGGCTTAGTGGGAGATACCGCCACTTTTAACATTGAACTGATCCAAGAAATGAGCCCCTGGATCGAAAATGTACTCCGGGTCGAAAAGCCCTTTAAGCGGGTCAGTCTTGAGTACCGTCATGGTCAATACAGCGAGGTCGTTGTGCCTACTCCGAACGGGGATGTCACCTTCGGCCCCAATCATCCGGTGGTCGTCGTCGCTGGCCCTTGCTCCGTTGAAAATGAAGAAATGATCGTTGAAACCGCCCTCCGGGTCAAAGCAGCCGGGGCAAAATTCCTCCGGGGTGGGGCGTACAAGCCGAGAACTTCTCCCTATGCGTTCCAGGGCCACGGTGAAAGTGCTTTAGAATTGTTGGCGGCAGCACGGGAAGCCTCCGGTCTAGGGATTATCACAGAAGTAATGGATACGGCGGACGTAGAAAAAATTGCTGAGGTTGCCGATGTGCTCCAAATCGGCGCGCGCAATATGCAAAACTTTGCCCTCTTGAAGAAGGTAGGAGCTCAGAATAAGCCGGTGTTGTTAAAGCGTGGGATGGCCGCCACCATCGACGACTGGTTAATGGCTGCAGAATATATTTTGGCGGAAGGAAATTCCCAGGTGATCCTCTGTGAACGGGGCATTCGCACCTTCGATAGTAAGTACACACGCAATGTTTTGGATCTATCGGTGATTCCGGTGTTGCGCAGTTTGACCCACTTACCGATGATGATCGATCCGAGCCACGGTACAGGGAAGTCTGAATTTGTTCTTTCCCTGGCTAAAGGGGCGATCGCCATTGGTACTGATTCGCTGATGATCGAAGTTCACCCCAACCCGAAGAAAGCCCTTTCCGATGGCCCCCAATCCTTGACCCCAGAAGCGTTCGACCAGGTGATGCAAGAACTGGCAGAGGTTGAAAAATTAACGGGACGTGGCCAAAAGGAATTGGCAACAGTTTAAGGCCCCTGTGATGGCTGGTTAATGTCAGTACCTAACGTGATATCCCTGCTACTTGGAGTGGGGATTTTTTATTTACAAGTCAAGGTTGCCGCAAAAATCTTGGCCGTTGTAGCTTAAAGGAAGGCACCGGAAGGAATTTAAGGTGATGGAAAAAATGGCACAGCAAGCGGACGTTTTAATTTTAGGAGGCGGGATCATTGGTTTGGCGATCGCCGTCGAATTGCAACAACAGGGTTGTGCCGTGACAATCCTGAATCGAAACTTTACCGAGGCTGCCTGCCATGCCGCTGCCGGAATGCTCGCCCCGGAGGCCGAAGGGTTAACAGGAACGATGCTCGAATTGGGGCGGCGATCGCGCAATATGTACGCCGACTGGTGCCGCAAAATTGAACAACTCAGCGGCGTCGATGTGGGTTATTTGCCCTGTGGTATTTTTGCTCCCAAATCCGTTGCACCGAGCCAAACCGTGACTGATAGCGCTTCTGTTTGGCTAGACCGCGCCCAACTGACCTACCATGAACCGGGTTTTGGTGATGGGGTGGTGGGAGCCTGGTGGCACCCCGAAGATGGCCAAGTAGACAACCGCCGTCTGAGCCAAGCCTTACTCCAAGCGGCACGGGGTCTGGGAGTGGTAATTAAAGAAGGCGTTACTGTTTTGGGTCTCCAACAAATCCAAGGACAGGTGCAAGCGGTGCAGACCGATCAAGGGCTATTCCAAGCGGGCCATTATGTTTTGGCCGCAGGTTCCTGGTCGAGTCAGATCACGCCCCTGTCCGTTTATCCGATTAAAGGGGAAATGATGTCCCTGAGGATGCCGAATCCTGAGGCCCTCCGGCGGGTGATTTTTGGTGATAATCTGTACCTCGTGCCGCGCACCAATGGGACCCTAATCATTGGGGCTACCGCAGAAACTGTGAAGTGGCAACCCAACAATACCCCCCAAGGGATCCAAACCCTGCTGAATAAAGCGATTCAACTGTTGCCGAAACTCAAAGATTGGGAAATCACGGAACTCTGGTGGGGTTTTCGGCCCGCAACCCCCGATGAAAAGCCGATTCTGGGGGCATCCCCTTGTGAAAATCTCACCTACGCCACGGGCCATTATCGCAATGGCATTTTATTGGCTCCCATCACGGCGAAACTCATTGGCGATCGCCTAATCCGCAACCAAGCAGATCCCCTCCTCCAACATTTTTCTTACCAACGCTTTTTAAATAACCCAACCCATCAACCCATGCAAAACGGTCACAACAGTCAGAATGCTCAAAACGGTTCAATGCCGAGCTTTTTTATCAGCCCCAAAACCACAACTGCAACGCCAAACCCCACGGAAACCCCTGATCAACTGGTCATTGCCGGTCGTCGCTTTACTTCCCGGTTAATGACAGGAACGGGGAAATATCCCTCAATTGCCGCAATGCAAGCAAGCGTTGAAGCCAGCGGTTGCGAAATTGTCACGGTGGCAGTGCGTCGCGTCCAAACCAAAGCCCCAGGCCACGAAGGACTTGCCGAAGCCCTCGACTGGCAAAAAATTTGGATGTTGCCTAATACGGCGGGCTGTAAAACTGCCGAGGAAGCGATCCGGGTAGCTCGTTTAGGTCGGGAAATGGCCCGTCTGTTAGGCCAAGAAGATAACAACTTTGTCAAATTAGAAGTGATCCCCGATGCCCGCTACCTACTGCCGGATCCCATCGGTACCCTCGACGCCGCAGAACAATTGGTCAAAGAAGGGTTTGCGGTGCTGCCCTATATTAATGCCGATCCTCTGTTGGCGAAACGCTTAGAGGAAGTGGGCTGTGCCACGGTGATGCCCCTCGGTTCTCCCATTGGGTCGGGCCAGGGGATTCAAAATGAAGCCAACATCAAAATTATTATTGAACAGAGCAAGGTTCCCGTGGTGATTGATGCGGGGATTGGCTCCCCTAGTGAAGCGGCCTACGGGATGGAATTGGGAGCCGATGCGCTACTGGTCAATTCGGCGATCGCCCTCGCTAAAGATCCCGTACAAATGGGTCGAGCCATGGGGTTAGCCACCACTGCCGGCCGCCTCGCTCACCTAGCCGGGCGCATTCCGGTTCAACATATTGCCAGTGCCAGTTCTCCCCAAACTGGACTGGTCAGCACCTAAGTTCCTCCTGTCGATTGAATGCGGCGATCGCATCATCAATATTCTGATTTCGCAAAAGCAAGCCAGGCCCGTAGTTAACACTACAAAATCTCCCTGACTGAATGTTTACCTTGGTCAAATCACCCTGGATATCCAGCCGACGCCCATAGCAACATCAGTATTGAAATCAGGATTAACTCCATGACTGACGCCGCCACAATCCAAAAAATCAAACTCACAAAAATCGAACAAGCCAAACAAGCCAAACCCGGCTTAGCGATTAAAGATGAGTTGGCAACCCTGGCCCAGGCTGGCTGGGAAGCCATGGATCAAGATGACTTAATCATTCGTCTTAAATTTCTGGGACTTTTTCACCGACCGGTGACCCCAGGCAAATTTATGCTGCGTCTGCGGACTCCCCACGGCATCCTCAACAGTGCCCAAGTGCGCGCCCTAGCAGAAATTGTGCAACGCTACGGCGAAGACGGGAGTGCCGACATCACAACCCGCCAAAATATCCAATTACGCGGCATTCGACTGGAAGACACCCCAGAGATTTTGACGAAATTAAAGCAAGTGGGCCTCACCACGGTACAGTCTGGCCACGATAACGTGCGCAACATTACAGGGTCTCCCGTCGCCGGTATCGACCCCGAAGAATATTTTGATACCCGGGAACTCGCGGCCCAACTCCAAAATATGATCACCAATTACGGTGAAGGCAGCCTCGAATTTAGTGACCTCCCCCGGAAGTTTAATATCTGCCTAGAAGGAGCGCCGGATAATTCTTCCCACGTAGAAATCAATGACATTGGCTTTGTCCCGGCCTTTAAGGATGGGCAATTTGGCTTTAATGTCCTGGTTGGCGGATATTTTTCTGCCCAGCGACAAGCCGAAGGGATTTCGATTAATGTTTGGGTTCCCCCCAACGAAGCTGTCCTTGCGGTCAGTCGTGGTATTTTAGCGCTATATACCCGCCACAGTGCCGAGGAAGGTCTCCGGGGAAATCGGGCCAAAGCGCGGGTGTTGTGGCTGGTTGAAGCGTGGGGTGTCAATGCTTTCCGGGCGAGATTAGAAGCAGAAATTGGCCAATCTTTAGAACCGGCAGCCCCAGAACACGCCTTAACCATGGATAAGCGAGATCACATCGGTGTCTATGCCCAAAAACAAGCAGGTTATCACTATGTGGGCTTGCATGTCCCCGCCGGACGCTTGACCGCAGAGGACATGTTCGAGGTAGCACGCCTCGCAGAAACCTATGGCAATGGCGAAATTCGGGCCACAGTGGAAGAGAATTTCATTATTCCCTACGTCAAAAGCGAAAACGTTGAGGCGCTACTCCAGGAACCGTTACTAGAAAAATTCTCGGTGAATCCTTCGACCTTGGTACGTTCCTTTGTGTCCTGCACAGGTAATCGCTACTGCAATTTTGCCCTTGTGGAGACGAAGGAACAGGGGTTAGCTTTGGCCCGTGAATTGGATGCCGAATTAGATATTCCCCAACGGGTACGGATGCACTGGACTGGCTGCCCAAATTCCTGTGGTCAAGCCCAGGTGGGTGATATCGGCTTTATCGGTTCTAAAGCGAAAGTTGATGGGGCAATTGTCGAAGCGGTCAATGTGCTCACTGGGGGAACGGTCGGTAACCAGGCGAGCCTCGGTGCGCCGGTAGCTCAGAAAGTGCCCTGTGGGGACACCCTCAAGGCAACTGTGAAGCATATTTTAATCGAACAGTTTGGAGCAACGCCGAAGTCGGAGTAGGCTGAAGTCCTTCTAATTTTGCTTTAATCTTAAAAACTTACAAACCATCCCACAGAATCCGTCAGTGACTCTGTGGGATTTTTGCTGGATGGAATTTGTTGGGACGAGGAGACTAAATTTTTTCGCTGACCCAGATTCGATAGAGCTTACCATTCGCATCTATTAACCAGTGAGCTACAAGGCGGGTCGGCACATTTCGATCTGTTTTGAGGGGAAAAGGGATCGAAGTTTGGGGGGTGGTTGGATTAGCAACATGATGCATTGTTCAAATCTCCTGGACACGCCAATAGGTAATGAAAGGATTAAGTCATAATTTACTTTTTCTTAACCTTGGTTTTAGTATACACCGAAGCTTTTGGGAGATTTCCTTTGTATCACGGTTTTAAAACGGAAAAGTCCGTAAGGATATAGTTAATCTATTCTTAACCTTGGAGCGGGATTGGGGGCGATCGCCTTGCCTCTGGGGATAGCCTCAGGCGACGAATTCACGGGAGGCAGCTTTTTAATTATTCGTTACAAACTTCATGAAAAATCACATTCACCGAGGCCGAAAACGTGCCAATTCAGGTTAGTCTGGAATACTAGTTTGACCTGTGTCGACCTAAAGAAGCCTTGCAACATCAGCCTTTGGGCCATCAGGTAAACCCTTTTAATAAATAGATAAAACTTCTTCCCACGCAACCATGACAGCTTTGCAAACAGAATCCACCAATGCCAGTTCCGCTAAGCCTGTGCCCCCCAGTGATTCCAAAGAACGGGTGAGCCAGTTTATGCAGCAAATCCAGGACAAAATTTGTCAGGGATTAGAGGTGGCCGACGGAAAAGGAAAATTTCAGGAAGATTCTTGGCAGCGACAGGAGGGCGGCGGCGGTCGTTCTCGGGTAATGCGTGAGGGGAATGTCCTAGAACAGGGGGGCGTCAATTTCTCTGAGGTATGGGGTGATCAACTGCCGCCTTCGATTTTGAAACAGCGCCCTGAAGCCGCAGGCCACGGGTTCTATGCCACGGGCACATCAATGGTGTTACATCCCCGCAATCCTTATATCCCAACGGTTCACCTCAACTATCGTTATTTTGAAGCTGGCCCCGTCTGGTGGTTTGGCGGTGGTGCAGATTTGACGCCCTACTACCCTTTTGCTGAGGATGCGGCCCATTTCCACAAAACCTACCAAGCCGCCTGCGATCGCCACCACAAAGAGTATTACAACGTCTTTAAGCGCTGGTGTGATGAATATTTCTACCTGAAGCACCGGGACGAAACCCGTGGGGTCGGTGGATTGTTCTTCGACTATCAAGATGGCACCGGGGAACTGTATAAAGGCCCCCACCCCGATAAAGCTGCTGCTGCCTACAGTAAGGATTTAGGGGAACAGCCCCAGCGCAGTTGGGAAGATATTTTTGCGTTTGTGCAAGACTGTGGTGGTTCCTTCCTTGATTCCTATGTGCCGATCATTGAACGGCGACGCAACACAGAATATGGCGATCGCGAACGGCAATTCCAACTTTACCGCCGGGGCCGCTACGTCGAATTTAACCTCGTCTATGACCGGGGAACTATTTTCGGCTTGCAGACCAATGGCCGTACCGAATCGATTTTGATGTCTTTACCGCCCCTGGTGCGTTGGGAATATAGCTACAGTCCTGAGCCTGGTACCCCAGAGGCAGAACTCTATGAACGGTTCCTCAAGCCCCAGGATTGGGCCAACTGGCAAGGTTAAGAATCGGCCTCTTTTAAAGAGTCAAAACCGAAAGCGAAAATTGTAGTGATCACTGGGGCAAATCTGGGGGCGCGAACGCCGAGATTTCCCCAGAATTTTGATTTGGGGCATAATAGCTCAGGTATTACCGGAAAAGTCCAACACCAGCGGTGGCAATTCAAGCCGCTTTGGGGTGTTGCTCACCACTGCCCGGTCAGCTTTATTGTGCCCTAGAGAACGATTGATGCGGGTTACACCGAGAACACTACAAAACTATAAAAAAACGGCACGACCCATCGTGACCCTGACGGCCTGGGACTATGCGATCGCCCGCTTAGTTGATCAAGCCGGGGTCGATGTCATCCTGGTGGGGGACTCCCTCGCGATGGTGGCCCTCGGCTATGAAAATACGCTGCCTGTGACCCTAGAGGCGATGATTCACCATACCCAGGCCGTTTGTCGGGGGGTTAAAAATGCCCTCGTGGTCAGTGATCTTCCTTTTTTAACCTACCAAGAAAGCCTCTCCCAGGCGATCCATACGGCGGGTCGAATTCTCAAGGAAACCACCGCCCAGGCGATCAAACTGGAAGGGGGACACCCAGCGATGGCCGAAACGGTGGAACGTCTCACTCGCTTAGGGGTACCGGTGATGGGTCATGTGGGTCTCACTCCCCAATCGGTGCATACCCTGGGTTATCGGCAACAGGGCAATACGGAACTAGAAGCGACACGGGTGATCCAAGAGGCGATCGCCCTCGAACAGGCCGGGGCCTTTGCGGTGGTCTTAGAACATATTCCAGCGACCCTGGCACAGACGATTACCGAAAAACTGACAATTCCGACCATTGGCATCGGCGCGGGACGCCATTGTGATGGGCAAGTGCTGGTAACGGCGGATCTTTTGGGCCTCAGTGAAAAAGCGCCCCCCTTTGCCAAACAATATTTAGACTTAGACAATCTGATTACCAACGCAGTCCAACGCTATAGCGATGATGTTCGTACGCAGCAGTTTCCGCCCCATCTGGGCTCCTAGATTTCTCGTATTAGGGGCAGGGGTACTGATGGGCATGGCCTCGGCCCCCGTCGAAGCTTGGTATCTCGCTTGGATCGCCTTGATCCCCCTCTGGATCTATCTTGGGCGATCGCCCCAAAGGACTAAGTCATTCCCATCTGCTCAAGGTCGTAAAGGTCTACGGGCGATGCGTAATTTTTACCAGAGATACAAACAGCCCCTCTGGTTGAGTTTTTATTGGGGTTTGGGGTACCAGGGTTTTACGCTGTTTTGGATTACGGGGATTCACCCGATGACCTGGATGGGGGTTCCTTGGCTGTGGAGTTTGGCGATCGCCATTGTTTGCTGGATTATTATCACCCTGTGGGGGGCGGGCATCCCGGTGCTCTGGGCGTTAGGGATGGTTTGTTTCGAGGAATTTCGTGCTTCCTTCGGGCCTTTAAGCTTTGCCGGGCGACTTTACCGGGTTGTTTATGGGGCGTCCTTGTGGTGTGTGATCGAATATCTCTGGAGCCAGAGTGATCTCTTTTGGCACTTCCTTGCCTTTAGCCAGAGTCCCCATAATTTAGCGATTTTACAATTGGCTCAACTGTCGGGATTTACCACCATTTCTTGGCTCATTGTGCTGGTGAATGGTTGTCTTGCGGAGGCCTGTTTCGATGCGACTGGGACTGTGCGCTTCCACCGTTGCAGTGGTCTGTTGGGGGGACTCACCCTAATTCTTCTGGGTAGTGCTCACCTGATTGGTTGGTCGCTACTCCAGACAACGCCCGTTACCAGCGATCGCCCTGCCCAAATCGGCATTATTCAGGGGAATATTCCCAACGAAATTAAACTCTACCAAGATGGTAATCAGTTGGCGATCGCCAATTATCGCGCGGGCTATGAAACCCTTGCCCAACAGCCCCTAGACTTGATTATTACCCCGGAGACGGCCTTACCCTTTCGCATCGAGCAAATTCTCCAGGCAACCTTTTGGCCCCGCCTGATCCGCACAGAAAACGTCCCCCTCGTCCTGGGGGCTTTTAGTAGTGAAGCAAATAACTTTACCAACAGCCTATTTGCCCTGGATCGCCAAGGCTACGTATTCAGCCGCTACAACAAACAGCGCCTCGTGCCCCTGGGGGAATATATTCCCTTTGAAGC
>Ga0213835_100571_pt1 | contig 32257 bp, 29 predicted proteins | sample SWPATP01_FD_160576 | JGI IMG/M metagenome (GOLD analysis project Ga0213835, IMG submission 160576) | Coastal seawater microbial communities from Marineland, Florida, United States - SWPA TP0 #1 | ecosystem: Environmental > Aquatic > Marine > Coastal | place: USA: Florida | collected 2016-08-05 | reverse complement strand
CCGACATACGCCAAATTCGGCAACAGAAATTCCTGAACCAGTGGTCGCAAAAATACATTCGGTGAAAACCGTTCCGGTTGCTGATCAATGTAATTTAACAACTCGGCTACAGTCCACTCTTTCTCGCCGGCTTTCCAGACTGAGCCATCCGGAATAAGCTTTGTCCGTCCCTTTTCTGAATCATGATAAAACAATGTAGAATCGCCGGTTTGAGCTTGTGTAAACCAATTTTGTTCTAACTCCGCTGATGTTTTTTGAAGTGTATGTAATAACTTCTCATTTTCGGAAATTGCTTTACTGAATAGTGAACGACAATATTTTTTTATTTGGGGATGATTACTTCCTGCCAGAATTAATCCTTCCTCCCCAAAAAAATGGAGCATCATTTTACCGAAGGCTGTTTTCCATGATTTTCCGGGAGTCCAGTTATCCTTTAACATGGATACCATTTCGGGTTTGAACTCAGTATCAGGAAGATGTGATATAAAATGAGCTAATAATTCAGGAATTGGTGCCGTTACATCCAAAAAACCGGCTGCACTACCGGAAAGCGGATGCGATTCTAATTTGATGGATAAAGGCTCATCTTTATCGGGAACATAGATCTCTGATATTTCCTGAAAGTCATGGTCTTCATCAGCTAACCAAAAAACGGGAACAATATGCACATTAAACCGACTTGAAAGCGTCTTTGCCGTTTTAATAGCTGTAATCGTTTTAAGCAAGGTGTAAAGTGGACCACCAAACAAGGTAAGTTGCTGTCCTGTTACAATGGTGAATGTTGAATCATCCCCTAACCTTTTTATTTGTTCTATTGTCTTCTCAGAAGGATGAAACGGTTCATGGAAAGCCAAGAGCGCATCAACCAAATCGTTTCGATTGATGGAATTTGATCTATTCCTAATTTTCTGTTTCCAAGAACTAAGGTCTGAGAAATGTGCAGACCTAAAAAAAGGCATGATCGTGTCATCCTTCTCTAAATAGTCCCTAAATAGCTTACTTGCGCCAATCCCTGAATAGTCAACAGAATGGGTTTGAGTCAAATCATCCTCTCAATTTGGTGAGTTCATCTCGCAAACGCGCGGCCTTCTCATAATTCTCTTCGGCAATAGCAGCCTGAAGTTTTTTCTCCAGACTCAAAATTTTGTCTTCAATCGTTTCAATCTTCTCTGACTTGGCAGAAGTCTTGGCTGTAACAGGTTGAGTTTTTGCTTTTTCAGGTTCATCTGAGAAAATTCCGGCTTCATTTAGCACTTCAGATGATACAAAAATGGGTGCATTAAACCGGATAGCAAGAGCAATTGCATCACTTGGTCGGGCATCAAATTCAATCTGACCCGAATCATGATCACAAACTACCTGAGCATAAAAAGTACCTTCCTTAAGCTCATTTATAAAAATATGGCGAACAAAAGATTGATACCCTTGAATAATGTTACGCATTAAATCATGTGTCATGGGTCGTGGGGGTTTAATCCGTTCAAGCTCCAAAGCAATCGCTTGAGCTTCAAAAGTGCCTATGATGATAGGCAACCTGCGTCCCCCGTCTTGTTCATTTAAGATAAGTGCATAAGCACCACCGCTACTGGGACTTGTGGAGAGTCCCAGAATTTCCATTTGTATTTTCTCCACGTATAAAACCTGTTTTGATTTTCGGAAGGTGAATTCTGACCTTCAATTACTTATGAAGTTAATAAATAAATGAAAGTGGATAAACATGAAATCTCACGAAGATGTTCAAAATTATTTAAATTTTTAAATCTACAGTCAAAAATCAGCAACATATCATAAAGATTAATTTAGACTGATTATTAATTGATATTTCAGCCTAATGGACTTAAATTTGCGTCTTGTATAGAATTCAGTAATAATGGAGTCTCCACTACATGTTTGAAGCATATTTACCCATCATTGTATTAATTGCCATCGCGGTAGTTTTGGCGTTAGTACTCATGCTTTTATCAAGGATTCTTGGTCCTCACAGACCATCTGCGCCAAAGCTACAGCCGTACGAAAGCGGAATGGATCCAATCGGTGATGCTAAAGAGCGTTACTCAGTTAGTTTCTATATGGTAGCGATGGAATTTATCGTTTTTGACCTTGAGATCGTCTTTATTTATCCGTGGGCAGTTCGTTATCAGGAACTCGGCTGGGGAACTTTTGGAGCCGTAATGGTCTTTATTTCCATACTTACATTAGGTTTGTTTTATACTCTGAAAAAAGAGTCTAAAAACTTCGAACTTACCAAATCCAAATAATAGTAATTTAAGAATTCAATGAGTTTAGAGAAGTCACTTAACAACCAAGGATTTCTTACCACATCGCTTGATTTTGTTACCAACTGGGCAAGAGCGAATGCTGTATGGCCAATGCCAATGGGTTTAGCATGTTGTGCTATTGAAATGATGGCTTTTGCCGGACCAAAGTACGATGCTTCACGTTTCGGTTCTGAGGTTATGCGTTTTTCTCCTCGTCAGAGTGATGTTATGATTGTGGCTGGCTGGTGTACTTATAAGATGTCACATGCCATCAGAAGAATTTGGGATCAGATGCCCGACCCGAAATGGTGCATTGCCATGGGTGCCTGCGCTTCAACCGGTGGAATGCACCGTTGTTATGGCGTTGTTCAGGGGGTTGACAATTTCCTTCCTGTTGATGTGTATGTTTCTGGTTGCCCTCCGCGCCCTGATGCGTTACTCAATGCACTGATGCAAATTCAGGAAAAAATCAAGAACGAACACTCCACTACACTCGACACCTAAGCGCTATGACTAAAAAAGAAAAAGCATTACAGGTTGTTGAAACCATCAAAAACACTTTCGGAGATGCGGTTCTCGATACGGGTGGACATGCCGGTGATACATACATCAGAATAGATTCTAAGAACATTCATTCTGTCCTATCCTATTTAAAGAATGAATTGCATTTCACTTACTTAACCGATTTATTCGGAACAGATCGCTTCACTTCTGAAGAACGTTTTGAAGTAATCTATAACTTAGTGAGTCTAAAAACAGGTACTCGTATTTTTGTAAAAACCTGGATTGAGGAAGAATCTCCTGTGTTACCAACTGCAACTGATATTTGGCCGGCTGCCAATTGGAATGAACGCGAAGTTTGGGATATGTTTGGTATCCGGTTCGAGGGTCATCCTGATTTAAGAAGAATCTTCCTCCCTGAAGATTTTGAATATCATCCGCTCCGTAAAGAGTTTCCTTTACTTGGAATCCCCGGCTCTTTTGAATTGCCAACAACTACTCCAAATACTGAATAGTCAACCACCAAAGCCCCTAATGGAAAAAAATATTTCTTTATTAGACAAAGCAAATCCCACGTTTTTCAAAAAACATCAGGATGCTCTGCTAAAAAGTCTTGAGGATAAGCACACTACGGTTGAATTAGATGAAACCGATCCACTCGGAACGCGCATGATTCTAAACATGGGTCCGCAACACCCTGCAACGCACGGTGTACTTAGATTACTCCTTGAGCTTGATGGTGAGACCATTGTGCGTAACCGATTGGATATTGGATATTTGCATCGCGGAGTTGAAAAAATTGCCGAAAATAAAACGTATCAGGAATTCATGCCATATACCGACCGCATGGATTACCTCTCTCCTTACAGCAATAACGTTGCACTTTGTACAGCTGTAGAAAAAATTGCGGGAATTGAAGTCCCTGAGCGTGCACACTACATTAGAATGATTGGATGTGAGTTGGCGCGAATTTCATCACACTTGCTCTATCTCGGCGCTATGGTTATGGACTCCGGTGCCATTTCATTCTTTATTTGGACGTTCCGCGAGCGCGAGCGTTTGTATGATATTTTCGACAATTTCGGTGGCCACCGCTTTACCATTTCACACAGCCGAATTGGTGGCGTTCATAACGACCTCACCCCTGAAGCTCTTTCTATGATTCGTGAGTTTGTTGACACCTTCCCTGCTGAAGTTGCAGGATGGAAGAAACTCCTCAACAAAAACAGAATTTTTATTGACAGAAACTTAAACGTTGGCAAAATCTCTTATGAAGATGCCATTGCTTACGGTTTAACCGGTCCAAATATCCGCGCAATCGGAGTTCCTTACGATATTCGTAAATTTGATCCGTATGCACGTTACGATCAGGTTGAGTTTGATGTTCCTACACGTCTCGAAGGCGATAACTTAGCACGATATTTCATACGTGTTGAGGAAATGTTGGAAAGCATCAAAATTATCCGTCAGTGCCTTGATAAATTACCTAAAGGACCGGTTAGAGCAGACAATGCTAAACATTCGTACCCTTCTAAAGACGAAGTTTATTACTCAATGGAAGGAATGATTCACGACTTTATGATGACCGACACCGGTGTGTGTCCTCCGGATGGAGTAGAAGCTTACCACGCTATCGAGGCACCAAAAGGAGAGCTCGGATTCTTCATCCAAAGTGATGGAACCGGTCACCCGTGGAGATTAAAAATAAATTCTCCTTCTTTTACAAATCTTCAGGGATTAGAGAAGATGTTAGATGGAGAAATGATTGCTGATACAGTAGTAATGATTGGTGGAGTTGACCCTGTAATGGGTGATTCTGACAAATAAACAGATTTATGAGTCAAACATACGAATTCACAAAAGAAGAATTGGCTGAAATTGAAAAGATTAAAGCCAAATATCCGGACAAAAAATCTCCGGTGATGCCTGTTTTATGGTTAGCTCAAAACAAATTCGGTCACGTTGAGCCGGAAGTTCAGCAGTTAGTCGCAAAAACCCTCGATATTCCTGCGGCTCACGTGTATGGTGTGGTTACGTTCTACACTCAATATTACGGTGAACGTAAAGGAAAATATGTTTTGGATGTTTGTACCACGCTTACCTGCCAAGTGTGCGGTGGGTACGAGATTCTCCACTATCTGGAAGAAAAACTGGGGATTAAAGCCGGAGAAACTACAGAAGACGGTCTTTTTTCTATTCAGTCAGTTGAATGTCTTGGTGCTTGTGGCTATGCTCCAATGTTGCAAATCACGAATGGTGTGTATTGCAATCACCTCACCAAAGAAAAAGTGGACAAAATTATTGATGACTTACGTGCCGGTAAAATGCCTGAATACGAAGAAATGCCATTTTACCAACATGAATCAGAACCTTTCAAAAGCTGAGTTTATACATGGAAATTGATTGGAAATCATATACACCTGTTCTAATTCCGAATATCCCAAATCTTAAAGACATTGATGTCTATGAGAAAAACGGAGGGTACGAGCAACTTAAAAAGGTTCTAAAGCAAAAAGCACATACTCCCGAATCCTTAGTTAACTTAGTTAAAGCGGCTAACATAAGAGGTAGGGGCGGCGCAGGCTTCAATGCCGGTCTGAAATGGTCTTTCATGCCCAAACCGGATGGCGGTACTCGATATATTGCTGCAAATGGTGATGAATCGGAACCGGGGACATTCAAAGATCGTGTCATTTTTGAGCGTAATCCACATTTGTTTATTGAAGGCGCAATCCTTGCCGGCTTCGCAATGACCATCACTGCCGTTTATGTTTACATCCGTGGTGAGTACCGCGATCAGATAAACATGATGCAGAAAGCTGTTGATGACGCTTACAAAAAAGGCTACTTGGGTAAGAATATTTTAGGAAGTGGCTTCGATTTAGACATGTATGTTCATTCCGGTGCAGGTGCTTACATCTGCGGTGAAGAATCATCTCTGATGGAATCGCTTGAAGGAAAAAGAGGATATCCAAGAGTTAAGCCACCCTTCCCTGCTCAAAAAGGTTTATGGGGACGTCCCACAACCATCAACAACATTGAAACACTGGCAAACGTACCACTTGTTGTAAAGAATGGCTCGGAGTGGTACACTTCCATCGGAGCAAAAACACATCCAGGTCCGGTACTCTACGGAATTTCCGGCCATGTTAATCGCCCTGGTGTGTATGAATTTCCAACAGGAATGCTCATTACCGATTTGATTGACAAAGTGTGTATGGGGATGAGAGGTGGAAAAAAAGTTAAAGCGGTAATTCCGGGAGGTTCCTCTACTCCACCACTCAGAGGGGATGAACTTGATGGTGTTAGGATGGATGCCGATAGTCTCAGAACTGCCGGTTCCATGATGGGTACTGCCGGTATGATTATTATGGATGAGGATACCGATATCGTAGATGTTGTGTGGAGAATTTCCCATTTCTATCATCATGAGTCTTGTGGACAGTGTACTCCTTGTCGTGAAGGAACCGGATTCCTTGAGAAAACACTTATTAAAATCAGAGATGGACATGGAGAGATGAGAGATCTCGACCTGCTTCTTGATTTATGTACACAAATGGAAGGAAGAACTATTTGTGCACTTGCCGATGCAGCTGCATGGCCTGTGAGATTTGCTGTTACTCGTTTCAGAGAAGATTTCGAAAAACGAGTAAAGAAAACAGTCTATGCCTTAGCTTAATTGAATTAATTGTTTAACTGAATCAGTTTTAAAACCAATCAGCAATGTCTGAAATCTTTATTGATAACGTTCGCTACGAATTCGAAGGTAAACCTATGGTGTTGCAGTTTATGCTAGACCAAGGGTTAGACCATCCGTTTTTTTGTTATCACCCTTCATTGTCTATTCCGGCTAACTGCCGTCAATGCTATGTAGAGGCCGGAACGCCGGTGATGAACCGCGAAACCGGTTCATGGGAATTAGATGAAAACGGAGATCGTGTAATTCGATATTTCCCAAAACTTATGACTTCATGTAGTCTTGAAGCTACAGATGGCATGGTTATTAAGACACACAGAACAAGCGAGCTTGTTAAACGCGGACACAAAGATGTTCTTGAGTTCATTTTAATGAATCACCCGCTCGATTGCCCGATTTGCGATCAGGCCGGAGAGTGTCCATTGCAGATTCAGACATATAAATATGGCCCTGAAGGGAGCCGTTTTGAGCACAAAAAAGTGCATAAACCAAAACGTATTAAACTTGGGCCTCGTGTTATTTTAGATGCTGAACGTTGTATCAACTGTACCCGCTGCGTTCGTTTCACAGAAGAAATTAGTAAAACAGATCAGCTTACTATTATCTCCAGAGGTGATAAAAACTACCCAGCGGTAGCACCGGGAACAGAATTTGATGATGCTTATTCACTAAATACTGTCGATATTTGTCCGGTTGGGGCGCTTACCTCGGCTGATTTCCGCTTTAAAGCTCGTGTGTGGGAAATGAATCAAACCCCCGGAATTGACATCACCAATGGCAAAGGGTGCAATATTGACGTTTGGACACGCGATAACCTTATTCTTCGCATCACCCCGCGGTACAACCAAGCTGTAAACGATCATTGGATGCCTGATTTTGGTCGTGAAGACATCCGCAGAATGAACGAAAACAGAATCTCAAAACCACAAATGAAGCTTGATGGTACATCCATCCGCTCATCTTGGAATAACGCTGAATTAAGTGTTGCGGAAGCAATCGCAGGAGCCAAAGCTGACGAAATTCTTTTTATTGGTAGTGCATTCTCTTCTATCGAGGACAATTTCGCCTTAACAAAATATGCGAAATCAGTTGGAGCAGATGAAGTGGTATTCGTACCAAACATCGTAAAAGGCTCCGGAGATGGATTCTTGATTGATGACGATCAATATCCTAACACCAACGGATGTCGTTTATTGGGTCAAAAAGAACTTACTGCCGATGCTTTAAAGAAATTACTTGCCAAATCTTTCAAAGTTGTAATTTCGTTAGAAGATAACTTGGTTGGAAGAGGAGTCATGAGTAGTGAAGACCTTAACAGCAAATATTTTGTTTACTTCGGTTCTAATAACAACGAGACTTCAGCAATTGCTGATTTAGTAATCCCAATCAGCAACTCCGTTGAAACACCATCAACCTATATTAACGTAGATGGCCGTGCTCAAAGAACCACACCGGCAAAAGAAACCATCTATACAAACAGACGCCTGAATCTTGAAATGTCTGTTGGAAGATTGGATCGTTTCGGAACCAAATTCGATAACTGGGTAAATGATAAAAACCGTGTTGATTGTATCCCTGCGTGGGAATTTATTGAACGTGTTTTAACCCTTCAAGACAAACAAAACGGTTATGAATCATCCGAAGACCTGATTCACGAGCTTGCTTCAACAAACAGTTCGTTCTCCGGTTTAAATTACAATGTGATGGATGATGAACAAGGCGTTGTTCTTACGGATGCCGTTAAAACTAAAGCCAAGACTGCATAATATCAGAATATGGAAGCTCCTATAGTATCCTCTTATATCGTAATGGCTGGTGCATTAGCCATACTGTTGCAATCAGCTGCGGTTGTTGTATATGTAGAACGCCGCGTCGCCGCATTTATCCAAAACAGGGTTGGCCCTAACCGTGTTGGACCTTTTGGGTTACTTCAGCCACTTGCTGACGTAATCAAACTTATATTTAAGGAAGACGTTACTCCAACGCACGGAAATAAGACGTTGCACATGCTTGCACCTATGTTTCCGGTTATCACTGCATTAATAACAGTAGCAGTTATTCCTTTTGGTGATGGCATTTTTATCACAAATATCAATGTTGGTGTGTTATTTTTACTCGCTGTTACCTCATTAGGCGTTTACGGTGTTACTATGGCGGGATGGGCATCAAACAGTAAATATTCACTACTTGGTGGACTTCGTGCTGCCGCGCAAATGCTGAGCTATGAACTCCCAATGGGTATGGCTATCGCCTCAGTAGTTTTGTTTGCCACTTCCCTCAGTATGGTTGATATTGTAAATAGCCAAATGTATTGGTGGGGAATTTTTGTGAATCCGATTGGAGCAATGATATTTACTATTGCTGCTTTTGCAGAAGCAAACCGTACTCCCTTCGATCTTGTTGAAGCTGAACAAGAACTTGTAGGAGGCTTCCACACCGAATATAGCTCTATGAAATTCGGGATGTTCTTCCTTGCGGAATACATGCACGTTGTTATTGGAAGTATGTTAATTACCACATTCTTCTTTGGTGGGTATCATCTTCCATTTGCAGGATATTATGCTCACCTTCTACCGGAGGCCGGAACTTGGCTGAAAGCTGCTCTTGATATTGCCGTTTTCCTAGGAAAAACCTCTTTCTTTGTCTTCTTGTTTATTTGGGTACGTTGGACAATCCCAAGATTTAAGTACAATCAACTTATGAGTTTAGGATGGTCTAAATTACTCCCACTTTCTATCTTAAACTTTGTAGTAATTGCTTTCATTTTAATGTTGCTCAACAGCTAATCATTAAGTAAACACCATTTAAAAAAGGCTACTGTCCGCACAGTAGCCTTTTTTCATTAATCAAAAGATTGTTTAACGAGGTATTCGTATCTTATAAAGCATAATTAATTGATTTATGTATCGTTTCTCTTCGCATTATATCTCTCTAAGCTAGTAACTATTGCCATGAAAAAAATTATCTGCGGTCTAAGTTTCCTTTTAACTCTCTTCATTTTTTCAGGATGTGAATCAAACTCTGTGGGTCCAGATCCTAATCAAATTGAATTTCCAACAAGCTTCGAAAATATGGAGCGCGATATTGTATATGTTGCTGACTCACTAATTACAAGGTTAAGAAGAAATAATCAGGTTACAACATATCCATTCGTAAATCTTCAAAATACGGTTCGTAACTTTATTTTAGCCCCAAATGGAAGATTTGCTTACTTCTTAGATCAATCTTTGGTTATTAATTCAACGGGAAGAATCGTTAGACTTGACTTAAATAATGGGGCATTTAACTTTGTCTCTGATCGAGAATTCAGCACCTTCGGATTAATAGGTAATAATTTAATCACCTTTACTGACCCTACCGTTAACTGCCCTGATACTCCCGTGACATTCAGAGCATATACATTTTTGAATGTTTTAGGTGGAAATGTAGTCCAACTTTGCGATGCTTATCTTGGCTTTTTAACTTTTACAGAACTACCATCAATCCACACATACTCCATTAACCAAATTCAAGTTGATGGAAATGATTTAATAGCACGCATTTTTTGGACTAATACTAGCCTTAATGAAAATCCGAATACTCTCATGGATGTTCGTTTCGTATTCTCTGAAAACCGATTAGTACCCGTTCAGGCAGATACCGTAGCACGAACAAGCCATTCAGGCCCTACAAGTCCATCAGGTAGATATATGGTTACTTTCAGAAATAACAGTCTTTGGCTAATTGATTTTCAGAATAACACAGAAGTTAAAATTGTTGATACATTTTCAAACCCAGCTGTAACATTTCTTGATAATGAAACGAAAATTGCCTTTATCCTGACAAGAGATAATGTTACTGCAGGAAATCCATCCCGAGGATTATTTTTGTATAACATTAACAATGGATTAATCCGTGATGTGTTACCACAAGCAAGAGTTGTTAACTCATTTAACTTCTCTCCATCATCAAATCAGGTTGTACTATCAGGTATCATTCCCGAAATACATCCAACAAATAATCAAATATTTGTGATCCATGCAGATGGAACAAAACCGGCTATGATATCAAATATTCAAAAACAAAATGTAAGTCCACGTTTTGTTAGTAATTAACCCTCTCAAATCACTCCCCATAACTAATTGCAGTAGTTGAGGAAACTTGAAACGAAACCTCAGAAATATCCGTTTTTACTCATTCATTATGAACTGTAATTAAGAAACCGGATGTCAAAAAAAGTAATTGTTATAGGGAGTGGTTTTGGTGGTTTAGGAGCCGCTGCCAGACTTCTTGCAAGAGGGTATGATGTAGAAATTTTTGAAAAACGCGACAAACCAGGTGGTCGCGGATACGTTTATGAAATAAATGGGTTTAAGTTTGATGGAGGTCCTACTGTTATCACAGCTCCATTTATGTTCGATGACATTTTTAAAGCAGCAGGAAAAAACCGCGAAGATTATATTAAATTTGTCCCTTGCCAACCATTCTATAGAATTTTTAATCACGAAGGTCGCCATTTCGACTACAACAGTGATCAGGAATTTACGCTAAGTCAAATTGATGCATGGAATCCAAAAGACAAACAAGGGTATTTGGATTTTTTAGGAACAACCAAAGCAATCTTCGATAAAGGTTTTATAGAACTTGCCGACAAGCCATTCCTGAAATTTATGGACATGATGCGTGTGGCTCCGGATTTGATTAAGCTTCAATCCTATAAATCGGTCTATAAATATGTTTCCGGTTTTATTGAGAACGACTTCCTTCGTCGCTGTTTTTCTTTCCATCCCCTGCTTGTTGGAGGAAACCCATTCGACACAACTTCCATCTACGCCATGATTCATTACCTAGAGCGTGAGTGGGGAGTACATTATGCCATTGGAGGCACCGGCGCCATCATAAAAGGCTTGGTAAAACTAATCGAAGAAATGGGTGGAAAGTTACATCTGGAAACCGAAGTAGATGAAATTTTGGTGAAAGACAGAAAAGTAACCGGTATTCGTTTGAAAGATGGAAGTATTCACGAGGCAGACTCTGTTGTTTCAAATGCCGATGTTCCGTTTACCTATCGTAATATGATTGCAGCGGAGCATAGAAAGAAATACACCAACCGCAAGCTGGATCGCATGCACTACAGCATGTCTCTGTTTGTAATCTACTTCGGAACAAAGAAACGCTATACCGATACCAAGCTAAAGCACCATAATATTATTTTGGGTGAACGCTATAAAGGCTTGCTTCAGGATATTTTCCACAGTAAGAAAGTAGCGGACGATTTCTCGCTTTATCTGCACATGCCAACTATAACCGATGAAAGTATTGCTCCGGAGGGATGTGAGTCGTTCTACGTGCTGTCTCCTGTTCCGCATCTCGACTCGGGAACAGATTGGACAAAAGCAGCGAAGCCATACCGTGATGTAATCATGCAATTCCTCGAAGATAATTATCTACCTGACCTTCAAGAAAATATCATTGCGGAGCATTACATCGATCCACTTCACTTCCAGAATGATTTGAACAGCTTCAAAGGTTCGGCATTCTCGGTTGAGCCTCTACTTACGCAGTCTGCATGGTTCAGACCGCATAACCGAAGCGAGGAATTCCCAAATCTTTACTTTGTTGGAGCAGGAACGCATCCCGGTGCAGGTTTACCGGGCGTGCTTTCTTCATCTATTATCGCCGAGAAGCTCATCACCGGCGATATAAAATAATTTTTTCATGGTAGTTGGTTGCTTAACGTGGCTTTCATTAAAGCCACGTTATCTTCCAAAATGAATTATATTTAGCGGATTCATTCTCGATGCTACACGAGCCGGTAACCATGAAGCTAAGGCACATAACGACATCGTTACTACCGTTACAATCAAAAAATCAGACAATCTTGGCTTTACAGGTGCCGTACTCATATAGTAGTTTTCTTCTGATAATGGGATGATTTCATACGTGCCTTGTATCCACCAAAACAATAATGAGATGGTAATACCTATAGCGAGCCCAATAGCACCTACCATCAGGCCTTCATAGAGGAAAATCGCACGAATACTACTGTCTCTCGTACCTATTGTTTTTAGGATTCCGATATCTTTTGTTCGCTCAAGAACCATCATCAAGATTGTTCCGATCAAATTAAATGCGGCAACAATAATCATAACTGAGATAACAAAGGGGATAGTCTGTTCTTGCAAGTTTATCCACGCGAATATGTTGCTATAGCGCATAAATATGGTCTCATTGAAATACGGAAATCTCAATCTCTGGAATAATTCATGATGTAACGCTCTTATCTGAGAAATATCATATACGCTAACATCAATCTGATCAGCCTTAGGCCATTCAAGCTGGAATAAATGGGCGGCATGCACTCTGTCAATCAGAACTAACGTATCATCAAACTTATCAATACCGGTTTGATAAATACCCGTTAGCTCGAATTGCATAATTTCAGGGAAGTTATCCGGGGATGGTGCTCCACGAACCGTGTAAACAGTAATGGTTCTTCCCGGTGTAACCCCAAGTGTACGTGCTAGTCGTGCCCCCATCACTATTCCGGGGCGACCGCTTTCCTGAATGTGTAGATTGTACACTCCTGAAGTAATATATTCCCTGAGGTTACTCAGATCGCCATCAACATGGACACCTTTTATGAAGGTACCATCGACAAAGCTACCGGCTTGTACCATCCCCTGTCCATAAATAACGGCCTGAGCATCTCTGATATCGGGAATATTCCGAAGATAAGTCTCTAAGGTATCTGCTCGAAAAATAGGCTGATTGGTATGAGTGTAAACGGTGATATGATTGCCGAAATCAAGAATTTTTTCCTCAATTACCGTTTTAAACCCGTGTACAACAGATAGAGCAATGAGTAATCCTGCCGCACCAATTGCAACACCTCCAATGGCCATCAACTTAATGAAAGACAGAAACGAAGATTTTTTTCGGGCACTTTTAAAGTACCTCCGAGCAATAAACCACTCCAATTTCATGCTATGATATCCTCAGAAATGAAGAGAAGAAGCCATGATGGAGTTTGAAATACATGCATTTCTGTCTTATTGTTTAGTCAATTTTTTACTCAGGTCTCATGTGAGGGAAGAATAACACATCGCGAATAGAGTCTTGATTGGTCATGATCATCGCTAAACGATCAATACCTACTCCTAATCCAACGGTTGGAGGCATTCCATATTCTAATGCACGGAGAAAATCTTCATCAACGGTCATGGCTTCATCATCGCCATCGGCACGGAGTCGGGCTTGATCTTCAAGGCGTTGACGCTGATCTACCGGATCGTTCAACTCTGTGAAAGCATTACATACTTCCTTGCCATTGCAGATAAGCTCGAAACGCTCAACAAGTCCTTCCTTACTTCTATGCTTTTTCGCCAACGGACTCATCTCAATCGGATAATCGGTAATGAATGTTGGTTGGATGAGTTTTGGCTCAACATATTCCCCAAAAATTTCATCTATGATTTTTCCGATGCCCATTGTATCGTCAACATGTACGTTAAGCTCAGCTGCGATAGTCTTGAGTTCATCTAGCGATTTTCCTTCGAGGTCTTTGCCGGTGTACTCTTTTATGGCTTCAAACATCGGAAGACGCTTCCACGGACGTGCAAAGTTTATCACATTCTTGCCAACCTGAACTTCTGTCTTTCCATGCAGTGTATGAGCTACGTTTTCGATCATTTCTTCAACGAAATCCATCATCCAGTTGTAATCTTTATAGGCCACATATAACTCAACCTGAGTAAATTCCGGATTATGAAAACGGCTCATTCCTTCGTTTCTGAAGTCTTTCGCAAACTCAAACACACCATCGAACCCACCTACAATGAGACGCTTCAGATACAGTTCATTTGCGACGCGCAAATACAAATCCATATCAAGTGTATTATGATGCGTAACAAACGGTCTTGCAGATGCTCCTCCGTAAATAGGTTGCAAGATAGGCGTTTCGACTTCAAGATAGCCTCTTGATGTCATAAAATTACGCATCGACTGAACCATTTGGCTACGCTTAATGAACACATCACGAATGTGTGGATTCACCACCAAATCGATATAACGCTGACGGTAGCGTTGCTCTTTATCTGCAAAGGCATCATAAACTTTCTTAACGCCATCTTCTTCAACTTCTTTGGCAACGGGAATAGGGCGTAGAATTTTGGTAAGAAGCTCAAATTGTTCAGCGTGAACGGTAAGCTCGCCGGTTTGTGTGCGGAAAGCAAATCCCTTAATTCCAACAATATCCCCAATATCTACCAATTTCTTAAATACGGTGTTGTACTCATCAACGCCTACATCATCACGTCGAATATACACCTGAATGGTACCGGCACTATCTTGAAGATTAAAGAAAGCAGCTTTCCCCATAATTCTGCGCGTCATCACTCTACCAGCCAAGGAAACTTGCTCATAGGTTTCAGCATCTTCTTTCTTTATCAGTGCTTCGGCATTGTCTTTAATATTTTTTGAAGTATGTGTTACATCAAACGTATAAGGATATGGATTCACCCCCATATCGATTAGTTGCTGCAATTTTTCGCGCCTGAGTGCCTGTTGTTCACTTAATTGGAGTTCAATTTCCTGACTCATATAATAGCTAGATAATGTGTGTAATTAATTCTGTTTTTGATTTCCGAAAACGGTTAAAGTAAAAATGGTGGCAATAACCAACATGGCTACACTACTCGTGCGAGTATATGCTTTGTGAAGACGGTCAAATTCTAAATGAACAGCCGTTTTTAGAGCACTTTCAGTAACGGAAAAATCTAGAGGTACGGTATTTCTGATTTCCATCAACCTACTGCCAGCCACAATCGCATAGTAATAAAAGAGTGCCCCTAATAAAACCGTGAGAACTGTAATTGTAATTCTATGATTCCGACTTCCACTTTGTTTATTCCACATTAATGCAAGTCCAATAACAATAAAAAGAAAACTAACCGATTCAATTTGGTTCAACCTTGCAATAGAATTTCCGGTTAATTCACCACCAACTGTTCGATACGTAACAGACTGATCCGGCATCCGCGGGTTTGTCCCCTCAAGTTCCCAGCTTTTTGCAACGCCAAAATTCACAGGTGCAACGCCATAGCCAAGCATCAATAATGCGCCCAGCCAGATTCCGGTACCTGCTAATATTAAAAAACGGCTTAATGCCTCAGCTTTCATGCTAGGAATTCAGTATTTTCAAATGTTGACTAATGAGTTTATCCGTTATCTATAAAATAAAAAAACAGGGTTGCCCCTGCAGTTCGGAAAACTATGTGTAAGCTTACAAAAATACGAAAAATCAAGCTTTTTTGTCAGAAATTTTAACATATCAGGACACTGTAACTAAAGACGATATATTCTGTGTTTTATCCGCAGTTCATAGCCCTGCAAGTGATCAGCGTTTGATGCTTTTCAGAGAGGGATTAAAACGTTTAGGAAAGGCAACATCCCCCTTTACATTTGAAACTGAATCCGGTGGTAAACCATTTATTATGCTTGGAAAAGAGCGCATTGAAATCTCTTTAAGTCATACCAAACAGTTTATGGCGGTGGTTGTTAGCAATAATGCACGAGTAGGAATTGATGTTGAAGAAGCAGACCGCAAAGTGCCTGATCGACTCCAAAGTAGAATTATTTCCGGATTAGCTGAAAACATTATCGAACCGATTCGCTTATGGACGATTAAAGAAGCTTTTCTAAAAATGTCGGGTAGTGGACTTCGAGTTGGGATGAATAAGGTTCGAGTTAATGATTTAGGGGATGATTTATTCGAAGCCTCTACTGAAAATCTGCACGCTTGGATTTTATCCTTTTTGTGGGAAAAGAAGTATATTTCTATCGCTTGGGATAAATTCCCCGGAAAAGTAGCATGATCGTTTTAGTTACATTAATTCTTGTTTCGATCGACTGTTTATAATCAATAAAATCAAATATTTTTTGCCAGATGAGCATTCAAAAATTCAGCTTAAAACAAATTCAGGAAGGTATTTCAAAATTCGAACCCTCTGCACAAAACCGAGTTCGGATTTTGTTTGTAGAAGAACACATTGATGAAAGTAATTTCGAAAGTGCCTGTAAACTTTATAGCAATCTAAAAGGTACGTCTTATGATGATGTGATTGTACTTGAACGTTTAGGCCACAATCATGACAAATTGTTACCTATGGTTTCAAATACCACATTCATAACCCCACTTGGGCCTGTAGAAGTCAACGATCAGCTTCGAAATGACTTCTGTGATGAAGACGATGATTTCTTTATTGATGATGCGGGTTATTCTGACAGAATGTGTATTTATGATCACCTAATGATGCTTCAAAGTGTCTTAGGAGAGTTCAAAACAGTAAGTATTCAGATTGCCGATGAGCGCCCCTCTATTGTGAGAGAACTTGCTTCTGCGGTCACTGAGTTACTCAGAGAAAGAAACGCCTTGATCATTGTATGCAGCAGTATCACAAATTCCAAACCGGAAATTCTTGATAATGTTCGTACTATGATTGATGAACATGAATTTTCGAGACTCCTCAATTATCTTAATACAGGAGATGCCGGAATTGTTGGTCGTGGACCGTTCGCTGCCGGTGTTTTGGTTTCTTACAATTGGGAATTGGTAAATCATTTGACTTCTTTCGATGATAAAAACCACGCTTTTCTTGCTGGCTTCGCATCTATTAAAGACTACAGCCCTCATAAGTAATACAATTAAAAAATGACATCAAAACCAAGTGTAAGTGTAGTTGGAAGTGGGCGCATGGCTAAAGCGCTTGTCGCTGCACTTACACGGTGCGATGTAAATCCACAGTATTTGATTTGCAGAAATCGTAAGGATGGACTCAAAATCATAAAGAACTCCGGTTTTCAGTTTTTGCCGTTGGAAGATGGCATGGAAATCGATTCTCAGCTCATTTTTTTGGCTGTAACCGATGATGCCATTTCGGAGGTGGCTCAAAAGCTTCAACCCCAAAAAGGGAGTGTACTAATTCACACTTCGGGCGCGAAGGGATTGGAAGAAATGGAATCATTTGCAAAGAGAGGTGGCCATTTGGCCTCGATGCATCCTATTCAGACCATTCCTGAGCATGCAGATGAGCATATTTTTGAAGGGTCAACATGTAGCATCTTGTGCGAGGAGGAGTACTTCAACCAACTTGAAATCCTTTGCAGACAAATGGGTGGAAATCCGATTCGAGTCACATCCGAAGAAAAAAAACGAATTCATATTGCTGCCGTTTTCATATCGAATTACCTCGTTACGCTCTCTTATATTGCGGAACAAATATTGGATGCCGGAAACCCAAAGAATGCCATCCCCCTAAACATACTCAAGCCACTAATGAACAAGACGATGCAGGAAATCCACAGCAAAGGCATTAATCAGGCGCTAACGGGTCCGGTTAGTCGTGGGGATGTCGGTACCATTGTGAATCATCTTGCCGTTCTCAAAACCCTCGAATCAGATTCCATCAAGAACTTATACGCTTTATTAGGGATTGAAACCACAAAGCTCGCTAATACTGCAAACCGTATTAATGAAGAAACAAAGATAACCTTAGAAAAACTCTTTTCGGAGCGATGAGTACCCAAAAGAACACCGATTTTTTTGAACGAGTCTATGAAGTGGTGGCAAAAATTCCACTTGGCAAAGTAACTACCTATGGAGCGATTGCCAACTTTCTTGGCGTTGGTGGAAGTGCAAGAACGGTGGGATGGGCGCTGAACTCAAGCATTATGACTCAACAACCCACGTTGCCGTGTCATAGAGTGGTGAATCGGCTCGGACAGTTAACCGGAAAAATCCATTTTGGACTCGGAGTGATGGAGCATTTACTCCGAGCAGAAGGAATCCAATTTACAGCAGACGACACCGTTGATTTAAACGCGCATTTTTGGAATCCAGCAGACCAATTAGAAAAATAAAGATGAAACTTTTTGACCTCTTCAGAAAAAAAGCCCCAAAACCGGAACCGGTTAATTCTGGTGAAATCAAAATTAAAGGAACGGAGAAAGTCCTTTTTGAGAAGGCTTTGAAACTCTACGTTTTTGTGCATCACAAACCACATGGCAAGCTGAGTTTAGCTTTGGCAGATCAGCTTAAATTTACCGGAAATGCCGTGTATAGTTTAATTTTGAACTGGATGAAGGATGGAAAACCATCCCTTGAATACATGGATTTCTTGAATGGAAAAATTAATGAACTCCGCATGTTAGATGTTGTACACCTAACCGAACTTGAAATTTTACCCGATGAAGTTGACGAAATTGAGCTCAATACCCCTGCGGCTTTTTCCTTTACAGATGAAGACGAAAATCAAATTTTAAAAATTAGCTATACCAAAGATTCCGGAATGTCTTCGTTTGAAATCATCCGATTTTAGGGTTATTCATAACGAAGAGCATCGCTGATTGTAACCGATGATGCCCTGATTGCAGGATACAAACTAGCTGCTAAGCATAAAAACAAGCTCCCGATTAGCACGAGTGTCACATCAAAAGCAGAAACAGCTACAGGATAGGCATCAATAATAAATGCCTCCGCACCGGCAAGTTTTACAAAGCCGAATGTATCTTGAAGCCAACACAACACCAAACCAATTGCTCCCCCAATGCCACATCCAATAATTCCGATATACACCCCTTGACGCAAGAAAATATTACGGATATCTCGTTGTCTGAATCCGATACTTAGGAGAAGGGCAATATCTCGTGTCTTTTGAATAACCACCATGGTCAAAGACCCTACAATATTGAGTGCCGCTACAATAACGATAATCATTAAAATGACAAACGCACCCCACTTTTCGAGATTCATCACGTCATAGAGAGGCTTTTGGAGATCATACCATGACCTAACATTGAACTCATCCCCAAAAAAAGTAATGAGTTCTTGTTTAACCGATTCAGCTAATTCATGATTGGTAAGTTTTATATCCACCCCACTTATGGCCGTACGCATGTTAAATAATCTTTGAGCAGCGCGCTTATCCACAAAGATGACCGAGCCATCGTACATTTCATCCATCATATACACCCCGCGTAAATCAAAATTGAATAAGCGAGGTCCTGAAAATTGGGTTAGTGAACGTTGAATTGACTGCGCACTAAGCAAAGCGACCTCATCCCCTTTTTGAAGTCCTAACTGCCCCATAAGCGCCCTGCCCATTAACATACCCGGGGTACGGTCATGCACACCCAAATCAAAAGGGGCACCGGAAAAATCGACTTCCAAGCTCACCATATCTGGAAAGGTTTGTTGATCGACACCCCTTACAATAGCAACTTTATAGGTATCACCCCGATGAGAGATTAATGCGCGACCTTCGGCAAATGGGGAGATTACCAAAATAGATGGATGTGAGTGCAAAAAATCAAGCTGATTTTCGGATAAGTGCATATCTCTTCCAAAACTTGCCTCAATTCGAATATCAGGATCGTAGGCAAGAAGCATGTTTTTAATCAAATCAAAAAATCCATTAAAAACAGAAAGAACAACAATGAGTAATGCTGTACCAATGGTAACACCGGCAATACTAATTGAGGTTAGTGTTGAAATTAGAGAAATATTCTTACGGGCAAATAAATATCTTCTAGCTATTAGCGGTGAGGGATTCAAAATAAACGGCAATATTTAATATTATAAAGTGACAGAAGTTAGCATTTCAACACATTTATGTAAACGAAAAAATAGGATTTCTATGCGATGAAATTTATGAATTGCGAATATTTTTGATTTAACTGATTTAACGTATCTTCTACGGCACTTACAGTAAACCGATAAGTGCGGGGGATTAGTAAATTTTCGCTATTTAAGTTAGTTTGTGCAAAATCTAATCTGCGTATTTTAAATATAATTTGTATTTTCAACTTTATTCACCAAAAGTCCAAAAAATTGAATACTCAGACTACAAACAGAGACGAATTAAACGCTCTGCTATTTGGGAATCACGGAAATCCTTTCGCCTTTTTAGGGCTTCATTCTGCAAAATCTGAAGATAAAGATGGATTGGTATTAAGGGTTTTTAAACCTGGAGCAGAATCTGTATCCGTAATTGAAATTGACAGTAAGAATAAAAAAACTGCACTTAATAGAATATCTCAAGATGGGTTTTTTGAAGCTTTCTTCCCAAAAAAGAAGAATAAATTCAGATATCAGTTAGAAGTTACCTACTTCGGAGGTGAAACAGCCGTTGTTGATGACCCCTACCGATTTGGTCCACTCGTATCAGAATTCGACTTACAGATATGGGGTGAAGGAAATCACTCAAAAGCATATAGCTTTATGGGTGCGCATCTTCGTGAAATAGATGGTGTACAAGGAGTTCATTTTGTTGTAGCAGCTCCAAGTGCGCAACGTGTTAGTGTGGTTGGACCATTCTGTGGATGGGATGGAAGAATTTACCCCATGAGAAAATATTTTGATCAGGGTTTATGGGAAATTTTTATTCCTGGTCTTAGTGAAGGAACCGTTTATAAATTTGAAATAAAAGGACCCAATAATCCACTTCCGTTTTTAAAAGCCGATCCATTTGCATTCCGTGGGGAATTACGCCCAAAAACAGCTTCTATTGTAGCAAACATTGAAAATTTTGAGTGGAATGATGATGAATGGATGAAATCCAGAAAATCTGGGCTTAATAGACCGGTTTCAATTTATGAAGTTCATTTAGGCTCATGGAAAAGACATCCTCATGATGAAGCTTTCTACACTTATGATGATTTGATCGAGCATTTAATTCCTTACGTGAAAGAAATGGGATACACGCACCTTGAATTAATGCCGATTGCAGAACATCCCTACGATCCATCTTGGGGTTATCAGGTAACCGGATATTTTGCTCCAACAAGTCGATTTGGTGATCCGCAAGGATTTGCCCGTTTTGTGAATGAATGTCACAAAAATGGTATCGGGGTTATCGTTGATTGGGTACCGGCTCACTTTACAAAAGACGATCATGGATTGCGCGCATTCGACGGTACAGCGTTATACGAGCATGCAGATCCGCGCCAAGGCGAACACAAAGACTGGGGGACAAAGATTTTTAATTTTGGCCGTGATGAAGTTCGAAATTTCCTAATTTCTAATGCAGTCTTCTGGCTAGACAAATATCACATTGACGGTTTACGTGTCGATGCCGTTGCTTCGATGCTATATTTAGATTATTCGCGTCAGGAAGGTGAATGGATACCAAACCGCTTTGGTGGCCGCGAAAATCTTGAAGCTATTTCATTCCTCAAGAAATTCAATGAAGTAGTGCATCAGGAATTTAGCGGAATTATGACTCTTGCTGAAGAATCAACATCCTGGCCATTGGTTTCTAAACCAACCTATCTAGGCGGTCTAGGGTTTGATTACAAATGGAATATGGGATGGATGAACGATATGCTGAAATACATGGAAGTAGATCCGATTTTCAGAAAGTACCATCATAATCAGCTCACTTTCTCATTTATCTACGCCTTCTCAGAAAACTTCGTCCTTCCCTTCTCTCATGATGAAGTGGTTCATGGAAAACGTTCTATGTTATCCAAAATGCCGGGTGATACCTGGCAAAAATTTGCCAATTTGAGAACATTATACACATACATGTATGGTCATCCCGGCAAAAAGCTACTCTTTATGGGTGGCGAATTCGGACAATGGAGTGAATGGAACGAGGCAACTGAATTAAATTGGGGATTATTGAATGACCCAAAACATGCAGGCTTAAAGCTCATGATTGGAGATTTAAACAACCTCTATAAAACAGAGAAAGCACTGTATGAAGTAGATTATGATTGGAGTGGATTTCAATGGATTGATTTCTCTGACGTTGACAATAGCATTATCGCATTTGTGAGATATAGCGCAAACAAAGAAGAATTTATCCTTTGTATTTTCAATCTTACGCCAACCATGCATGAATCTTACACTTTTGGTGTACCTGAGCAAGGAACATATAAAGTAATTTTTAACAGTGATTCTGAAAATTACGGGGGATCAAATAAAGGTGTGGTAGCGGTTGATTCAGTTCCCGGTGAATGGCATGGACAACCACATCATGTGTCAGTGGTTGTGCCTCCATTATCAGGGGTAATGATGAAATTGGCCAAATGATTATAAATGTTAAATTTCGTTCTGGTAAAGAAATTAACTTTTTATAATCGATGAGGCATTTTTTTTAAAACAATTATTAACAGTCATTTATAAAGTCTATGAGATTTAAGCGCTCTTGCGGTACGTTGGTTCATCCTACCTCGTTTCCGTCAAAATATGGAGTTGGAGACCTTGGAACAGAGGCCAGACACTTTATTCATTTTTTAATTCAAACCAAGCAATCTATCTGGCAAATATTGCCTTTAGGGCCAACAGGCTATGGTAATTCTCCTTACGCTAGTTACTCTGCATTTGCCGGAAATCCGGTGCTAATAAGCCCTGATATTCTTATTGAAAAAGGCTTGGTATCTAAAGATGAAGCATCAGCCGCTATAATGCCATCTTCTACTAAAGTAGATTATGACAGTGTTTTAATAAACAAAGGTGTGTTATTTGAAAAAGCTTTCCAACGCTATGAAGCCGCACATGGAAAAGCGGGTGATAAAGAACTAAAAAGCTTTGCTAAAAATAACAGCTATTGGCTTAAAGATTTTTGTCTGTTCATGGCTTGCTCAGAGCATTACGGGAAAAAGCCATGGAACCTTTGGGATGAAGACCTTGCTAAACGCAAACCAGCTGCAATCAAAAAAGCAGAAAAAGACCTTGCAGACCGTATCAGATTCCACCGTTGGTTACAATTTGAGTTTTACAACCAATGGCTCGATTTAAAAAAATTCGCCAACGATAATGGCATCATGATTATTGGTGATATTCCAATTTTCGTTGATCATAATAGTGCAGATTGTTGGGCGCATTCAAAGTATTTTGAGGTTGATGAAACCGGTAACCGACTATTAGTTGCCGGTGTACCACCTGATTACTTTAGTGCTACAGGTCAATTATGGGGAAATCCACTTTACAAATGGAAAGAACTCAAAAAAGATGGCTACGGATGGTGGCTCAAGCGTTTTGAACAAATGCTCGTTTTAACCGATGCTATTCGTGTAGATCACTTCCGCGGATTTGATGCCTATTGGGAAGTAAAAGCAGATGCAAAAACCGCTGAATTCGGTCGTTGGGTTAAAGGACCTGGCGTGGATTTATTCCATACCATCAAAAAAGAACTTGGCGATTTACCCATTATTGCAGAAGATCTTGGTGTGATTACACCTGAGGTAGTTCACTTAAGGGATAGCTTCGACTTCCCCGGGATGAAAATCCTCCAATTTGCTTGGGGCGACACAGCCGGTAACAGTTTCCTTCCTCACAACTATAATACAAGCAACTGTGTAGTGTACACCGGAACTCATGATAACGATACGAGTAGAGGATGGTACAAATCAGCTTCTGATTTAGAGCGACACCGTGTACGTGAGTATGTTAGATCTGCATGTGAGAAACCTGAAATGGAGTTAGTTCGTTTAGCCATGCTTTCAAATGCAAACCAAGCTATTTTTCCTCTCCAGGATTTAATGGGGCTCGATACAGAACATAGAATGAATCTACCTGGAACAGCCACCGGAAACTGGATGTGGAGATTCACTCCGGATATGATGCACTTAATTAATAAGGAATATCTAACCTATCTTGTTGGATTAACCAACCGCGACCCTAGTGCAAACTTAGTTGATGCCAACCTTGTTGAGCTCGAAACAGAAGAGGCAAATTAACCTTTAAAGGTTTCGCCTAATTTGTTATATTACAAACTTATCCTAAATACCTGCCGGAACAACCCGGCAGGTATTGTTTTAAACTCCTGTGTACACAAATCTATCGAATATTTTTTGGTGAAATTTAATTCTGATATGACTTTTCTAAAGACTGTAATTAAGCATACAGAAGCTATTTCGCATAAATATTCAATAATGCACAACCGACAATATTTCATCACACAGGTAGGATGCTTATACATCCATACTCAACCAACACACAGCTAACAACCTGAACCGTTGCAAGCCAATACGTTTTTTTCATGAAAATACTTTACGCAGCTGCCGAAATATCACCCTTTGCGAGAATGACCGGTAATGCAGATATGCTACGCTTTTTGCCTGCATCTTTGCAAGATAAAGGGTTTGAAATCAGAATTCTATTACCCAAATATGGTTCTATCCATGATCGAAGAAACAGATTACATGAGGTAATCAGACTTGCAGGAATTGAAGTAGAAGTTGGTGACAACACAGAGAGTATGAAGATAAAAGTAGCAAGTATCCCAAATGCAAAGCTACAGGTTTATTTCCTTGACAACGAAACCTACTTCAAGAGAAAAGGTATGTTTAAGGATATGAAAACTGATGAACCATACCCCGACAATCTCGAACGACTCGTTTTTTATAATAAGGGTGTACTTGAAACCGTTAAAAAGCTCAACTGGAAACCGGATATCATTCATTGTCATGATTGGGCTGCCGGATTCATTCCAGTGTATTTGCGTTCTCTCTACAAAAATGAGCCATTATTCGCAGATACAAAAGTTGTTTATAACATCCATAGTGCTGTAAATGAAGGAATTTTCGATCAATCTGAAATCGACGTTATGCGTCTTCCAGAAGAAATTTCTATCGAAAAGATTACAACCGACGGGAAAATTGATTTCTTGAAAGCCGGTTTAAATTATTCAGACTATGTGGTTACAGGCAACGAATTAAGAGACGAGTTTGACCCACTATTTAATGAACTAAACATTGAAACAACAAAGATACAGGGTGCCCCACAGGATGTATCCACAAAATTTGCAGACTTCTACCGATCTATCAAACCGGGAGAATAACGAATCACCAAGCAAAGCTTTCCCAGTGAACTTTTCCCGAATAACCATTCTATTTTTTCTTGTAATTGCAGCACTTTTAGGGTTGCAATCTTGTCAGGATAACAATTTTGTTGGCTCATCTTTCATTCCGGATTCTCGGAACGTTGTAGTTGACACTATATTTATAACTGACTTCCAACCAACCAACCTCAAATCATTTACCGGAAATCTTACCCGATTTACTGCCGGCAGATACCGAGATGAATTATTTGGAACAATCGAGAGTACAGCTTATGTAAAGCCGGGCTTAATTTCTGATACTGTTGCTATTAGTAATGCACAGGAATTCTATCTGCGATTAAGAGCAACCGACTTTTATGGCGATACTACAGCAGTCGCCTCATTAGAGCTTCATCTTATAGATAACCGTTGGAGAGCAAGCCTCATAAATGCAGATACAACCTTATCAACCTCTTTGTTTCAGGAAGGTGCGGTTCCTTTCTCTGTAAGCATGGAACAAGACTCTGTTGATGTCAGATTACCACAATCTTGGGTTGATCGGTATATCGATATTTTTGAATCAGACAACAGACAAGAGCGATTGCTTAATGAAGAATTTGGATTTGCTATCAAACCAGTCAATGGTTTTGATCAACTCTTAGTAGGGTTTAGAACAGGACCGTTAGGAGCTAGACTAATTGTTAAAGATTTAGATTTAGGTGGTGGCACACTTTTAGATGAAAACGGAGAGGAAGAAGAAGAAAACACAGATATAATGATCCCACTACGAGGTTGGGCGTTTAATGTGTTACAAACGAACACACCGGCGCAATTAAATGAGGTGCTTCCTGTTTATAACACTTTTCAAAATGCAGTTCGTATAGGAGTTGATCTCAAAGAATACTTGAACAAGAATGTTACACGTGTGGAATTGGTGATGTATGAAGACTCTTTGGCTCTTAACTCTACCCTTCCAACACATCATAAACGACTCAGAACTGATCGTTTAGCATTGTATCAATTATCTGACTTCGATCGTGACTTTCTCGTAATTGCGACGCCAACATTCGCAACAGAAAACAGAGGTAATCAAGACCGATCATTCAGAGTGTCTCTGACAGATACTATTCGCCGATTGATGATTGGCGGGATATTATCGGGTGATTTTTATCTTACTTCGCAATTTAATAACGGCTTATTATTCCCTTATGCTTTGGTTCATCCGGAAAATGATCAGCAAATTGACAGGAGACCAAAATTGATTATCACCTACTTAAAGGCGGAGGTAAATTGAAAAAGTTAGTTTTTTTAGTAATCATATTAGCTTCAACAATGCTAATTCCTGTGAAAGCGCAGGATGTTCTCACTGGAGCAGGATCAACATATTCTTATCTAGGACTCGGAACTTTAACTGATTTAAGATCTCCGCAAGCAGCCGGAATGGGACTTTTAGGAGCGGGCATATTTAATGCAGAACGTCCAGGTTTCGCCAACCCTGCTTTTTGGGGTAATAGCGTTTATACCTCTTTTTCTGCCGGGATGTCACTCGATTACTTTAATGCAAGTGATAATTTTGGAAGTTCGGAAAATAGTACCATAAACTTCGGTCATGCACATGTGCTCATTCCTATATACAGAAACCGATTAGGAGTTGCACTTTCTCTCTATCCCGAAACGCAAAGTAGATTCAACTTTCAGGGATTTGGAACGATGGGATTACCCACTTCGGAAGGGATAACAGATGTTCAATACAGCTCTCAGAATATTGGTATTGGTGGAATGAACAGAATAGAAGTGGGTTTTGGCCTAAGACTTCACCCTAATGTTTTTGTAGGTTATGCACCCTCATTACTGTTTGGTTCCTTCAAAACTGAGTACAATCTATTTTTCAACAACCTCCAATTTCAGCCCACAAATTACACAATTAGAACAAGATACAGAGCCATTGGGCATCGTTTTGGATTGTCAACACATACCAACTCATTATTCAGAAATAGAGATAAATTAGAATTCGGTGCTGTTTTGAGTCTTGAATCTTCATTAGATGCTAACAGAAGACTCTCAAGTGATATCTTGGCAGTTAACAGAATTGGTAGAGTAATATTGGTTGATGAATCAGAACTTGGACTTCGTGAAGTTACCTTCCCAATGACCTTTACTGCCGGAGCTACGTACCACGCTTCCAGATATTTTCTAGTTGGTGCCGAACTAAATTTCCAGCAATGGAGCCGTTATAACGATTTTGACCCAACATTAGACTCTTTCACCAAAGATCGTTTGAGAATTGGTGCCGGATTTGAATACAATCTTTACAATAAAGGTAACGAAGGCTTTTTCTCCAGTATGATTTACAGAGCAGGCTTTTCTTATGATACCGGTCACTTGACCTTACAGAACACAGACATATCTACAGTACTGTTTTCTGTAGGTTTAGGTGTACCTGTAAGAACAATGGGTTCTTCTATTGATCTAAATTTTGATTTTGGTAACAGAGGAACAAAATCAAATAATTTAGTAAATGAAAGAATATTCGCTTTCAGAGCTTCGTTTAATTTATCAGAGCTGATGTTCTTACAACGCAGACTTAACTAAACCGACATAACATATCAATCTCATGAAAAAATTGTTATTCATCATAATTATAGGAATCCTGAGTACAAATGTTGCACTTGCTCAGGAAGATACGCCACCGCCGCCAAATAATATGGCACCAGCGGCTGCATGGTCTATTTTTAATGAGAGTTTCAGAAATCAAATGTTTGATTTCGCACTCCCATACGGGCGTTGGCTTGTTAATTATAGACCTACATCTCTTGAAGGATTCCAGCCAAGTCAATTCAGGGGTGACAGAAATTTCCAACGTATGATTACGATTTACACTCACTTTGCAGATAATGCAAGTGACCCTATTGCACGTGAGGCATACGTTGATTCTGCTCTTGTACTTTATAACCGTGCTCTAGAATTATTTGATGAAAGTCAGATTGATCATTTCAGATGGAGATTTGATCGCGCGCGTTTCATGCAAATCAATCAAGGTAGAATCGAAGATGGACGTCGCAGAGTACTTGAACAGTATCTTGCACTTTATGAAGAAGACCCGACTCGTTTAACTGAGTTAGCGGATGGCTTCTATATAACCTATATGGTTAGAGAATTAATAGTGCACGAAAGAAGAGATGATGCCATTGCACTTATGGCAAGTGCTGAAGAATTTGCTCAACCTGCTCTTATAAGTGAATTCAATGAGATTAGAGGAAGTTTATTCAGATCTCCTGAAGAACGTCTTGAATTTGTTCGTTCTCAGTTGGCTAGCAACCCTGAAAACATAAGCTTGAAAGTTGAATTGATTGAACTCAATACTCGTGTCGGAAATTTCGAGGAAGTTCGTCGTCTTCAGGTTGAAATGTATCAAGCTAATCCTAACTTTGAGAATACTATGCGTATGGCTGAATATGCGGCCGGACAAGCCCAGTATGCAGAAGCTATTCGTTTCTTCAGAGAAGCTCTTACAAGAACTGATGATGCTCGAAGACAAGCAGAAATCAATTTGCAAATTGCTGAAAATCTTTTAAATCAAAGAAATTTACAAGGCGCACGTGATCATGCTCGTAGAGCGCAAAGATTAGCTCCTAACTGGGGAAATCCCTTTATTGTTGAAGCACAAGTGTATGCTCAGGCTGTAACTGAATGTTCATCCACGCTAGACCGAATTGACAAAGCTGTTTATTGGCTCGTGTTAGATTTACTTGAGCGTGCTCAAAGAGTAGATCCAAGTGTTTCTCAAACAGTACAGCGTCAAATTGCAACGTATAGAGGGGTAATCCCGAATCCTGAGGAAAAGTTCTACATGAACTGGAATGAAGGAGATACTATCCGTATTGATGCATCCCTCAAAGAATGCTATGCCTGGATTGCAGAATCAACCAGAGTAAGATAAAATTTGACATCCACCGAAGCACTTGTTATCATTAGCAAGTGCTTCGGAATTTTTCCTCAGCCCTCCTTCTCACCTGTCTTGCCAGATTAACTGGAAAACACAGTAGTTACAACAAATTATCTTTAGACAGGATATCTCATTTCTTAGGAATACAACTTTATTTATATGAACCAGCCAAAGGGGCGTCGTAAAAAAAATAACAAACGCAATACCGGTAAAAAAAACCTAAACAAAAAGAAGCATCCGAATAAGCCTGATTCAGGTAATGTACCTGAATTTGACACCCAACAACCTGCTACAGATGCAGGAGTGTACACCGGAGTTCTTGAGTTAAATGAAAAAGGGTACGGTTTCCTGCGTAAACTCGATCACATGTTTTCAAAAGGAAACAGAGACCCTTTTGTGCATGTAAATATGGTACGTTTGTACTACCTCAAACCTGGATTGGTTCTTCAATGCCAAATCGAAGAAGACTTCAAAGGAAATAGAAGAGTTCGGGCTATTGAGTTAGTTAATGATGAACCAATCGAAAAATGGACTTTAGCACGTCGATTTGAACTTCAAACGCCCATTATGCCTATTGAGCAAATCAAGCTTGCTCAAGACCCTGACGAAATGGAAATGCGTGTTTTAGACCTGATTGCACCTATCGGTAAGGGTCAGCGTGCTTTAATTGTCGCCCCACCAAGAACCGGTAAAACCATCCTTCTAAAACAGATTGCTCATTCAATTGATAAGTATCACCCTTCTATTGATCTAGCGATTTTGCTTGTTGATGAGCGCCCTGAGGAGGTGACTGATTTTATGCGTACAACTAAAGGACGTGTATTTGCTTCCTCAAACGATAGTACTGTTGAAAGTCATACCCGTATTTCTGAATTAGCCCTAGGATATACGAAACGTCGTGCTGAAATGGGTAGAGATGTGGTTTTACTTATCGATTCTATTACACGTATGGGACGTGCTTACAATGCAGTTCAATCCAACTCAGGAAGAACGTTATCCGGTGGCTTGGACATTAGGGCACTTGAAATACCAAAAAAGATTTTTGGAGCTGCTCGTAAAATCGAGCAAGGCGGTTCGCTTACCATTATTGCAACCTGTTTAATCGAAACTAACTCAAGAATGGATGACCTAATCTTTGAGGAGTTTAAAGGTACAGGAAATATGGAGCTAGTCTTAGATCGGGAAATCGCAAACGATCGGATTTATCCAGCTATAAATATTGCGGCATCCGGAACTCGAAATGAAGATAAATTCGTGGAGGACTCCATGGATGAACGCAATGTTCTAAGACGTTACCTGCTCAGAAAAACACCTAAAGAATCAATGATGAGCCTGATTCAGGTATTAAAACGGACCAAAAGCAATCACGAGTTACTCGATCAGATTGCAACTTTGGCTTAATGGCAGTGGTTAATATAAGGGAAACGAAGGGTCAATTTTTCTGGCCCATTCGTGGATTCCTCCGATAAGATTTCGAGCATTTTGAAAACCATGCTCCTTTAGTAGTCGTACAGCATCAGCGCTTCTTGAGCCGGTTCTACAATAGACTACCACTTCTTTATCTTTGTATTGTTCAATTTCATCTAAACGATTTTGAAGTTCGCCAAGAGGTATAAGTTCACCTTCAAGGTTAATTAGATCATATTCGAAAAACTCCCGAACATCTAAAACAAAAATTTCTTCTCCGTTTTGTCTGCGTTCATTAAGTTCTTGAACACTAATATCTGCCATAATTTTATCTTTCAGTAAATTGGTTTACGTTGCTTCATATCTATCTAGCTTAAATTGAGCACCCAAATAAAGTTTACGCGCTTCCTCATCTTCTGCGAGTTCAATTGCAGTGCCCTCTTTAAGGATTTTCCCTTCAAACATTAAATAAGCTCGATCAGTAATCGCTAGCGTTTCGTGAACATTGTGATCTGTAATAAAGATTCCAATATTTTTATTTTTCAACGTATGTACAATGGTTTGGATGTCTTCAACCGCAATCGGATCTACTCCGGCAAATGGCTCATCTAACAGAATAAATTTCGGATCAGTAATCAGCGTACGGGCAATTTCAGTTCTTCGCCGTTCTCCCCCAGAAAGACTGTAGCCTTTACTGTTTATCACACCAGTAAGATTAAACTCTTCTATGAGTTTTTCAGCCTTCTCTTTGCGTTCTTTAGAACCAATGCCTTTATATTCTAAAACGGCTTCAAGATTTTCGCGAACAGTTAAATTTCTAAAAACACTCGCTTCCTGTGCCAAATATCCGACCCCCTGCCTTGCTCGGCGATACATGGGCATATTAGTAAGACGAACATTATCCAAAAAGATATTACCACTATTGGGTCGGATAACCCCCATGAACATATAAAAGGTTGTGGTTTTTCCTGCACCATTAGGACCCAAAAGCCCAACTATCTCCCCCTGACGTACACTAATAGAGACATGGTTTACGACTGTTCGCTTCTTGTATTTCTTTACTAAATCATTCGAAAATAATCGAATTCCATGTTCTGCTTCATTCATTGAATCAGGCTTTTTCCAAAATGTTCATTAAGGATTGGAATATAAATTTACCATCTTCTGAACCTAAATTTGCTTCACAGGCACGTTCAGGATGAGGCATCATCCCCAAAACATTGCGCTCTTTGTTACAAATTCCGGCGATGTTATGCAATGCTCCATTCGGATTTACATCAGGGATAACATTTCCAAACGCATCACAATAACGAAAAATTACCTGTCCGTTATCTTCAATTTCTTTCAACGTATCCTCAGGAGCTGTGAAATTTCCTTCACCATGTGCAACAGGTATAGTAAGGACATCTCCCTTAGGGATTGCATTAGTGAATGCCGTATCAAATTGTTCTGTTTTTAAAAACACTTGCTTGCACGTAAATCTGAGCTGCTGATTGTGCAGCATAGCTCCCGGAAGCAATCCGCTTTCCAGCAAAATTTGAAATCCGTTGCAAATACCCAAAACCAATCCACCTTTTGATGCAAACTTGGTTACTTCTTGCATAACAGGACTAAAACGCGCAATAGCTCCACTTCTTAGATAATC
>Ga0213835_100570_pt1 | contig 32260 bp, 28 predicted proteins | sample SWPATP01_FD_160576 | JGI IMG/M metagenome (GOLD analysis project Ga0213835, IMG submission 160576) | Coastal seawater microbial communities from Marineland, Florida, United States - SWPA TP0 #1 | ecosystem: Environmental > Aquatic > Marine > Coastal | place: USA: Florida | collected 2016-08-05 | reverse complement strand
GTCCACGGTGATGATCCTCCCGCCCTCCCTACAGCCCGCAGGAAGGACAAAGGTGGACGACTTTTACGCCGCCCGCAGCGGGCCTACCCCGCCGCTACCGTGGACGAATTTTGCACCGCCGTTCTCACCATACACCTCGATGGCCACCCGGGATCACACCGCCGGCGGCGACGAAATTACACCAGCTCCTCGGACGCTAACGGCCATAACCTCCTGTGGCGCTCCATTCCCAACATGCTACGGCAGGGAGTTCATCGCGAGGGCGGCGCGGGACTGGATCGGCGCGCTCGGGGTCAGGACCACCCGCACGGAGCCCCGCAGCCCCCGGGAGAGCGGATACCGCGAGAGCTTCAACGTGAACCTTCGCGACGAGCTGCTCGACGGCGAGATCTTCTACAGCCTCGCCGAAGCGAAGATCGTCATCGAGGGCCGGCGCCGCCACCACGATACCCGCCGCCCACACACATCGCCGGGCGATCGACCGCCCGCCCCGGGGGCCGTGCAAGGGCCGGCTCGGCCACCCGGCGCAGCTTCGCCTGCCACCCCAATCGTGGCGCGAGGGCCGGTCATGCACCTGGATTGAACCCGGACCACCTCATGGGGGCAGGCCAAACTCTCCGCTCGGAACGCGGGGCGGGTTGCGGGCGTGGTCGCAGGGCGGCACCCTTCGTGAGGGCGCCAGAAGCAGCCATGCACGAAGATGACAGCCCGGTGCTTCGCGAGGACCAGATCCGGCCGACCAGGGACACTCCTCGCATGCAGCCGCAACCCGAAGCCCCGCGCGAGGAGCGCGCGCCGGTATGAAGCCGCCCGTCCCGCAGGCCCGCCCCCGTCGAAGCTGACGTCGGCAACGACGCCGGTCACGCCGCAAGCTGCAGCACCGCCACACCCGGGCCAGACGCTGCAATCGGGCGGTTGCGACGCGACCGACCGGGCGCCGTCAGCCGCCGAACGGGGCCGGTTCATGGGTCACGCCGGTCAGGCACAGCCCCTGCGGTGGTGCCACCGGCCCGCAGGCCGAGCGCTCGCGCGCCGCCAGCGCCTCGGCCACGCGCCCGGGCGGCCAGGCGCCGGCCCCCACCCGCTCCAGCGTGCCGACGATCGAGCGCACCTGGTTGTGCAGGAAGCTCCGCGCGCGCAGGTGAGCGCGGATCTCGGCGCCGCCATGGGGCAGCGCCACCTCCTCCAGCTCCAGCGCGTCCAGCGTCCGGACCGGCGAGGCCGCCTGACACAGCGCCGCCCGGAAGGTGGTGAAGTCATGCCGCCCGACCAGACAGGCCGCCGCCGCCCGCATCGCCCCGGCATCGAGCGGATGGCGCACATGCCACACGCGGCCGGCCTCCAGCGCCGGCGGCGCCCGCCGCACCAGCAGCCGATAGGTATAGCGCCGCTCGCGGGCGGAAAACCGCGCGTGGAACTCCGGACCCACCCGCGCGGCCGTCAGCACCGCCACCGGCGCGGGCCGCAGATGCGCATTCAGCGCCTCGGCCAGGCGGAACGGGTCCCAGTCCCGCGCCAGATCGCAATGCGCGACCTGGCCCGTCGCATGCACGCCGGCATCCGTCCGCCCCGCCGCGGCGATGCCCGGCGCATCCGGCTCCAGCCGACGCAGCGCCGCCTCGACGGCCGCCTGCACCGAGGGCTGCCCGGCCTGGCGTTGCCAGCCGGCAAAGGGGGCGCCGTGATATTCGATCAGCAGGGCGAAACGGGGCATGGCCGGCGGCCTAGCGCGGCCCCGGGCACGAGGCAAGGGGGCCGCCGGCGCTGTCGCACCCCCCTTAAAACCGCCGGCCGGCATGCCTATGCTAGGGGACAATCGGGACGGGGAAGACACAGGTGGTGATCGGCCGCATCGCGGAGGGGCTGGCGCGCGGGATCGACGGCGTCGCGGCCACGGTGTCGGAGGCCTTCTTCGAGCCGGTGCTGCGGCTGGGCGTCACCGGGCTCGCGCGCGCGGGCAAGACGGTGTTCATCACCTCGCTGGTGGCCAACCTGATGGACCGCGGCCGCATGCCGCAGCTGCGCGCGGCCGCCTCGGGCACGGTGCAGGCCGCATGGCTGCAGCCGCAGCCGGACGTGACCCTGCCGCGCTTCGACTACGAGACCCATCTCGCGGCGCTCACGGGCCCGCGGCCGCACTGGCCCGAAAGCACCCGCGCCATCTCCGAGCTGCGGCTGTCGCTGCGGCTGCAGCCGACGGGGCTCCTCGGCGCGGTCAGCGGGCCGCGGACGCTGCATGTCGACATCGTGGACTATCCCGGCGAGTGGCTCCTCGACCTCGTGCTGATGGAGCAGAGCTATGCCGACTGGTCGCGCGAGACGCTGGCGCGGCTGGCGGGGCTGCCGGGGGCGGGGGCGTTCCTGGCCGCCGCCCATGCCGCCGACCCGGCCGCGGCGCTGGACGAGAGCGCGGCGCGGGCGCTGGCGGCGGCCTATACCGACTGGCTGGCGGCGGCGCACGATGCGGGGCTGTCGGACTGCACGCCGGGCCGGTTCCTGCTGCCGGGCGATCTCGCCGGCGCGCCGGTGCTGACCTTCGCGCCGCTGCCCGAGCCCGCGCGCCCCCGCCGCGGCAGCCTCTGGCGCGAGATGGAGCGGCGGTTCGAGGGCTACAAGCGCGAGGTCGTCCGCCCCTTCTTTCGCGACCACTTCGCCCGCATCGACCGGCAGGTGGTGCTGGTCGACGTGCTGGGCGCCATCCACGCCGGCCCCCCGGCGGTCGAGGACATGCGCCGCACGCTGGCGCGCATCCTCGGCGCCTTCCGGCCGGGGCGCAACGCCTTCCTCACCCGCCTGCTGTCCGGCCAGCGGGTGGAGCGCATCCTCTTCGCCGCCACCAAGGCCGACCACCTCCACCACAGCCAGCACCCGCGCCTGACCGCGATCATGGCCGCGATGCTGCGCGAGGCGCGCGACCGTGCCGCCTTTGCCGGGGCGCGGACCGAGGCCCTCTCCATCGCCGCGCTGCGCGCCACGGTCGAAGAGACGATCCCCCACCGCGGCGCCCCGCTCGACTGTGTCCGCGGCACGCTGGCGACCGGGCGCAAGGCCGCCTTCTACCCCGGCGCCCTGCCCGAGGACCCCGCCGAGCTGCTGGCGCCTGCGCGTGAGGGCGCCCCCCGCTGGCTCGAGGCCGATTACGGCATGATGGCCTTCGCCCCCGCCCCCCTGACCCTGCGCCCCGGCGAGGGCCCCCCCCACATCCGCCTCGACCGCGCCGCCGAGTTCCTGCTCGGCGACCGGCTGGGCTGAGCGGAGGCGCCGCCATGCCTCCTCCGGCCCCCGCACCCACCCACCGACGCCACCGGGCCGGCGCCTGTCCCCGAACCACGCTCCCCCTGCCTTCATCTTTCCTCAAATATCCTCGGGGGGAGTCGCCGGAGGCGACGGGGGGCAGAAGGCCCCCCTGCAACGCCGCCCCCGGGCACCCCCCGCCGGTCTGCCGCGCCCCCAGATCCTCCGGAGAGCTGCCATGAAACCCCCCAGCGGCCCCGTCGTCATCGACCTCGACGACGGCCCGCGCCCCGCGCCCGGCCCGGCCGAGGCGCCCCCCATCCTCGACGCCCCCGACGCCCCGCCGCAGGGCGCGGCGATGCAGGCGGCGATGCGGCTCGGGGCGCGGCGCCTGAGTCTTGCGGCCCGCGCCTTCTGGTCGGCGCTGGGCGCGCTGGCGCTTCTGACACTGTCGCTCGCCACGTGGGACTATCTCGCCGGGCTGCTGACGCGTCTGCCGGTTCTCGGGTTGGTGGCGACGGCGCTGGCGGCGCTGGCGCTGGCGGCGGCGCTGGTGCTGGCGCTGCGCGAGGCGGCGGCGATGGCGCGGCTCGGCCGGCTGGACGGGATCCGCCGGGCCGCCGAGGCGGCGCTCGCGGCCGACGACCCGGCCGCGACGCGGCGTGCCCTCGACCGGCTGACGGCGCTTTATGCCGACCGGCCCGACCTCGCGCGCGGGCGCGCGCGGCTGGCCGAGCGGGCGGGCGACCACCCGGAACCCGCGGCGCTGGTCGCGCTGGCCGAGGCCGAGTTGCTGGCCCCGCTCGACGCCGCCGCTCGGCGCGAGGTCGAGGCCGCCGCCCGCCAGGTCGCCGCCGTGACCGCTTTCGTGCCGCTGGCGCTGGCGGATGTGGCGGCGGCGCTGGTGGCGAACCTGCGGATGATCCGGCGCATTGCCGAGATCTATGGCGGCCGCGCCGGGATGGTGGGGGGATGGCGGCTGACGCGCACGGTGCTGGCGCATCTCGTCGCCACGGGCGCAGTGGCGGTGGGCGACGATCTGGTCGGCACGCTCGCCGGGGGCGGGATGCTCTCGAAGCTCTCGCGCCGCTTCGGCGAGGGGGTGGTGAATGGCGCGCTGACCGCGCGGGTGGGCGTCGCGGCGCTGGAGGTCTGCCGGCCGCTGCCCTTCGTCAGCCAGCCCGCGCCGCGGGTGACACAGCTCCTGCGCCGGGCGCTGACGGGGCTGTTCGACCGCGCCTGAGGTCGGGATGCAGTGCGCCGTGCGGGCGGGCGGTGCCTGGCCCGGGCCGTGGAGGGGGGCCTTCTGCCCCCCGTCTCCCTTCGGGAGCCTCCCCCCGAGGATATTTGAGGAAAGATGAAAGGAGGGGGGTGGCGCGGTGGGGCATGCGCCTCGTGGTGGCGGCAGCCTGCGCCGTGGGGTCAGCGGGGCGGGCGTTCCTCCTCGTGGCCGATGCTGGCGATGCGGCGGCCGACGTTGAGCTTCAGCGTCACCAGCACCACCAGCAGCGCGAAGCCCGCCAGCCCGATCCCCAGCGACGAGCCGAACAGCGCACCGCCCCAGTCGCCGCGGTTGATCAGGAGCGCCCGGCGCAGGTTCTCCTCCAGCAGCGGCGCGATCAGGAAGGTGATCACCAGCGGCGCCTCGGGGATGCCCGCCCGGCGCATCAGGAAGCCGAGAAAGCCGAGGCCGAGCATCATGTAGACGTCGGCGGGGTCTCCGCGTGCCGCGAAGGCGCCGATCACCGCCATCAGCATGATCACCGGCACCAGCACCTCGCCCGGGAGCTGCCCCAGCCGGGCATAGACGAAGGCGAAGGCGCGGCCGATCCCGAGGTTGAAGACATTCCCCAGGATCAGGATGAGGAACAGCGCATAGATCACCTCGGCGTGGAGCTGGAACATCCGCGGCGACGGCGTGATCCCCTGCAGGATCAGCGCCGCGCCGATCAGCGCCGCGGTGGCCGAGCCGGGGATGCCGAAGGCCAGGAGCGGCACCAGCGTGGGCCCCACGGTGGCGTTGTTGCCGGATTCGGCCGCGGCGATGCCGTGGATCGAGCCCTCGCCGATCTTCTTCTTCGGAAAGAGCTGCTTGGCGATGCCGTAGGACATGAAGGCCGCCACCGTCGCCCCCAGCCCCGGCAGCGCGCCGACGAAGGTGCCGACGCCGATGCCGATCCCCATCTCGCGCCAGCAGGAGAGGTATTCGCGAAAGGTCAGCCCCTCGGACTTCTTTCCGAAGAGGTCGCCGACCTTTTCCTTCACCCGTTCCGGCACGCGCTTGCGGTGCAGCAGGTCCAGCCCCTGGTCCAGCATCTGGCTCATGGCGAAGATGCCGATGACCAGCGGCACGAGGTGGATGCCGTCGCGCAGCCAGTCCTGGCCGAAGGTGTTGCGCGCGACGTTGCTGACCGGGTCGGCGCCGATGGTGCCGAGAAAGAGGCCGATGCCGGCACTCAGCATCCCCTTGGCCAGATGCCTGCCCGACAGCGTGCCCAGGAGCGCGATGGCCACCACCATGAGCCAGAGCCGCTCGGTCGGGCCGAACTGCAGTGCCAGCAGCGCGATGGTCGGCGCCACCAGGATCACCACGATGTCCGAGGCGGTATCGGCCGTGACCGAGGCATAGAGCGCGGTCAGGATCGCCTTGCGGCCCTTGCCCTGCTTGGTCAGCTTGTAGCCGTCATAGACGGTCGCCGCGCTGTCGGGCGCGCCGGGGGTGGCGAAGCTGATGGCCGAGATCGAGCCGCCGAACACCGCCCCCTTGTAGAGCCCGATCAGGAGGCCCAGCGCGCCGGCGATCTCCAGCGTGAAGGAGAGCGGCAGCATCAGCGCGATGCCGGTCGAGGCGGTCAGGCCCGGGATCGCCCCCAGCCCTACGCCGAGGAACACGCCGATGGCGAGCCAGGCCAGCGTCTCGACCGTGAAGACCAGCGCGAGGGCGTCGTGGAAGGCATCGATCTGCATCGCCGTCGCTCCGCGAGGGGGGTCAGAACAGCCCGGCGAGCAGGCCGCGCGGCAGCCGCACGCCGAGCGTGGTGAAGAAGGCGAACACCGCCACCGGCACCGCCACCGACAGGATCACCGCCAGCCGCAGCGGCCGCACCCCGAACCAGAGCATCGCCGCCAGCAGGAAGGGCGGCGCCGCCAGCACGAAGCCCACCCGCGTCATCGCCCAGAAGCAGAGGCCCGTGCCGATCAGCATCGCCGGCGGCACCCAGACGTCGTTCCAGCCGATGTCTTCGAGCGTTTCGGGGATCTCGCGGCGCAGCGGGTCGAGCAGCATGCCCAGCCCGCACAGCCCCATGAAGCCCACCCCGATCAGCGGCATGAGCCCCAGGAGGAAGCCGTCGCGCATGACCCGGTGGGTCCAGGGCTGCGCCCAGATATAGAGGAACAGCCCCCCCGCGATCAGCAGGATATAGAGGCCGAGGGCCTGATTGCTGCGCCACCACCCCTGCATGGGTTGCCCCCGGGGGGCGGGCCCCCGGGGCCGTCCCTACTGCAGCAGGCCGATGGCGTTGCGCATGGTGTTCACCATGGCCTCGTAGTCCGCCGCGGCCGCCTCGCGGTCGAGGAAGATGATCGGCTCGCCGGCGGCGGCGAAGGCGGCCTCGATCTCGGGATCGGTCGCCGCGGCCGCGAACATCCCGGCGAAGGCGGCCATGAGCTCTTCGGGCGTGTCCGGGTGCATGCCGACCCAGCGAGGAAAGGCGAGGCCGGTAAAGCCGAGGTCGGTCGCCATGGGCGGGTTGCCCAGCGCCTCGGAGATGTCGGCGGGCAGCGCGATGGAGGAGGTGTTGATCAGCGCGATGCCGTTCTCCGGCACGATGGTCAGGGCGGTCGACTCCGTCACCGCCGCCACGTCGATATGCCCGCCGAGGAAGTCGGTGACGGACTCGCCCGTGCTGGCATAGGGGACATAGATCGCATCGGCGCCGGCCTGGTCGATCACGTTGGCCGCCCCGAGAAGCAGCGCGTTGGTGCCGCCGATGGTGACGGGGCGCTCCTGCAGGGCCGCGACGAAGCTCTCCCAGTCGGGGAATTCGCTCTCGCGCACCACGAGGACCGAGGCGAAGGCGCCGAGATAGCCGAGAATCTCGATCTGGCCGGGGTCGACCGGGGCGTCCTCCTCGCTCAGGAGCGTGATGATGGGGGTGGGGGTGGCGTTGAAGACGGTGTAGCCGTCGGCGGGCTGGTTCAGCACATGCATCCAGCCGGTGACCGACCCCGCGCCGGGGTGGTTTTCCACGCTGATGCGGGCGCCGCCGAAATGCGCCTCGGCCTCGGCCGCGAACATGCGCGCCAGCCGGTCCGAGCCGCCGCCGGCGCCGAAGGGGATCACCCAGCTGATGGTGCCGGAGGGATAGTCCTGCGCCACGGCGGGTGCGGCGAGCGCAAGGGTGGCGGCCGCCGCGAGGGCGGTCACATGCGGTGTCTTCATCGGTCTGTCCTCCCAGGGTCGGCCTCGGCGCCTTCTGCCGGGCGCGTACACCGGGGTACAGTTGCAGGCCAAGGCGGGGGTGTCAATCGCGCCCGTCCCGCGCTTGCCGGCGGGGGAGGGGGGTGCTACGCCCCCGACAGCCGCACGGAGGTTGCCCATGCCCGCCACCCATGTCCTCGTGCCCTCGGGCGTCCTCGGCCTCGGCTTTTCGCTTCAGGCGCTGGAGCGGGGGGTGGCGATGGGGGCCGACCTGATCGCCATCGACGGCGGCTCCACCGACAGCGGGCCGCATTCTCTGGGCACGGGGCGGTCGAAATACGCCCGCGCCGTCTGCAAGGCCGAGTGGCGGGCGCTGATGCAGGCGCGCGCGGCCCTGGGCGTGCCGCTGGTGATCGGCACCGCCGGGACCTCGGGCACCGACGAGACGGTGGACTGGATGTACGGGATCACCGAGGAACTCGCGGCCGAGCTGGGCCAGAGCCTCCGCGTCGCGCGGCTCCATTCCTCGCAGCCCCCCGCCCGCATCGCCGAGGCGCTGCGCTGGGGCCGCGTCCGCCCGCTCTCGCCCGCGCCCGAGATCACGCCCGAGGGCGTCCTCGGCCTTGCCAACATCGTCGCGCTGGCGGGGGTGGAGCAGATCCAGGCGGCACTCGCCACCGGCGCCGACATCGTCATCGCCGGGCGCTGCACCGACACCGCCATCATCGCCGCCCTGCCGCTGATGCGCGGCGCCCACCCCGGCGCCGCCTGGCACGGCGCCAAGATCGCCGAATGCGGCGCGCTGTGCTCCACCCACCCCGGCACCGGCGTCGTCCGCGTCAGCTTCGACGCTGCGGGCTTCGAGGTCGAGCCGATGGCGCGTGAGGCCGCCTGCACGCAGCACTCCGTCTCGGCCCACATGCTCTATGAAAACGCCGATCCCTTCCGCCTGTACGAGCCCGGCGGCCATCTGGACGTCACCGCCGCCCGCTACACCGCGCTCGATGCCCGCCGCGTGCGGGTGGAGGGCTCGGCCTGGGTGCCCGGCCCCTATACGGTGAAGCTGGAGGGGGCGCGGCTCGCGGGCTACCAGACCACCCTCCTCGCCATCCTGCGCGAGGCCCGCTATGTCGCCCATGCCCGCGAATGGGCGGCAAGGCTGCACGCCCGCCTCCTGGCCGAGGTCGGCGCCAAGCTCGGCCTCGGCCCCGCCGACTACGACATCGAGATCCGGCTGATCGGCCTCGACGCCGCCATGGGGCCGCTGGAGACCCGCACGGCCCAGCCCGCCGAGGTGGGCGCGCTCTGCCTCGTGACCGCGACGCGGGCCGACTGGGCCGACGAGATCGCGCGGCTCGCCAACCCGTATCTGCTCCACTTCCCGCTGACCGAGGACGAGCCCTTGCCCACCTTCGCCTTTCCCTGGTCCCCGGCCCAGACCAGCCGCGGCGCGCTCTACGAATTCGCGCTCAACCATGTCCTGGCGCTGGACGATCCGATGGAGGCGTTCCGCCTGACGGTGACGGAGGTGGGCGCCCATGCCCCTGTTGCGTGATCTGACCCGCAAGGTCGCGGCCAAGAACGCCGGGCCGTTTCAGGTGACGGTGGACGTCTTCTGCGGCTCGGCCGACGCCTTTGCCCGCGTCGTCCCGGCGCTGGACACCGCCCGGGTGGCCGGCCTCTTCGGCGTCGCGCCGCAGCTGATGCGCCGCTTCGACATCCCCGACCTCCATGTGGTGAAGTTCTCCTTTCCCCGCCCGGTGGTGCAGGGCAGCCGCTTCGACCGCGACATGCACGGCGCCCAGTTCGCCACCCTGCTCGAGGAGCTGGAGCTCTAGCGCCGCAGCGCCCAGCGCGCCGCCAGCGGGGCGCCGGTGATCACCAGCAGCATCCGCGCCAGGTGGTGCGCGACCACGAACCCGAGGTCGGCGCCGGCCACCAGCGCCAGCACCGCCATCTCCGCCTGTCCCCCGGGCGCAAAGGACAGGAACGTCTCCAGCCATGGCGCCCCCCCGAGCGAGCGCGCCAGCAGCGTCACCCCCCCCGCCAGCACCGCCAGCACCAGCGCAAACGCCGCCCCCGCCGCCACGTCCCGGCGCAGCTCGGCCAGCGTGACGCCGCGATAGTTCATCCCGATCCCCATGCCGATGAAGAACTGCGCCGCCAGGATCGCCTCGGTCGGCGGGCGGTGCTGCAACACGCCCGCCAGCGACAGCGCCGCCGCCAGCAGCAGCGGGCCCAGGATCGCCGGCCCGAACAGGCCCAGCCGCGCGCCCCCCTTCCAGCCCACCAGCCCCACCGCCACCATCATCAGCATCTGCGTCCCCGGCAGATCGGCCGCCGGCACCCCCATCGGCGCATCGAGGCTCAGCCCCCCCGGCCCCACCAGCAGCACCGGCACCAGCGTGACGATGATCAGCACCCGCGTGGCATGGATCAGCGCCAGCGCGCGCACGTCGCCGCCCGCGAGCTGGCCGAAATAGATCATGTCCTGAAACCCGCCGGGCATCGCGGCGTAATAGCTCGTCACCCGGTCGAAACCCCACAGCCGGTGAAAGAACGGCACTCCGATCAGCCCGATCGCCGCCACATAGGCCGGCACCATCGCCAGCGTCACCGCCATCGTCGGCAGCTGGCCCATCAGCGCCGGCGTCACCGACGCCCCCACCGCAAGCCCGAGGACCGCGCGCGCCGCGTTCGACAGCACCGGCACCCCCTCCAGCCGCACCCCCACGAGCGCCGCCACGAGGCAGGCCGTCATCGAGCCGAACAGGAACGGCAGCGGCAGCCCCATGAGCTCGAACGCCGCCACCCCGAGCAGAGCCAGCCCGAAGGTCGTCGTCAGCGCGCGCAGCCGCATGGTCCCCGTCGCCTCCGGTCCGGCCCCGGGGGCATTCTCGACCCGCCGGCGCAGGGCTGCAAGCCCGCTTCGACAGGTCGCAGGGCGGTAACCGGACGTTAGAGGCGAATCGCTATCCTCCCGCCTTGCCGGCATCGGGGAGGGGGACCCCGCTGCCCCCAACCCGAGGAGATCACCATGACCTGCTTGCCGACCCGCCGGGCCCTGGCCGGCGCTGCCCTTGCCGCATTGCTGGCGCTGCCGGCCCTGGCCGATGCGCCGATGCAGATTGCCGGCGCCACCACCGTCGACGCCGACGGCGTCATCGCCCTGATCACCGACACGCCCGGTCTCGTCATCCTCGACAACCGGCGCGAGGCCGATTTCGCGGCTGGCCACATCGAGGGCGCGATCCGGCTGATCGACAGCGACATCACCGGGCCCGAGGTGCTGGCCTCGGTGGTCTCCAGCCCGGACGCGCCGGTGCTCTTCTACTGCAACGGCCTGTCCTGCGGGCGCGCCGCCGCGGCGGTCGAGATGGCCGTCGCCTGGGGCTACAGCAACGTGCATTACTACGCCCTCGGCATGGACGAGTGGCGCGCCCTCGGTCTGCCGCTGGTGACGCAGTAACGCCGCCCATCCACGCCGGGGGCGGTGCCTGCCCCCGGCCCCTTCCAACGGAGTGGCCGCCATGCCCGGCATCGATCTGCGCCGCCTCGACCCCGGGAAATACCGCCGCCTTCTCGTCGGTCTGGGTCTCGGGCAACTGGTCTTCGTCGGGCTCGTCGTCGCCATCGGCCTGATGACGACCCGGTCCTATGAGCAGCTGATCGACCGGACCCGGACCGCGCAGCAGGCCGCCGTCGTCTCCGCCGCGGTCGAGCGGCTGCTCTGGCAGGATCATGTCGCCCACGTCGCCCGGGTCGCCGCCGAGATCGGGCGCGAGATTCAGGCCGCGGTCGCGGCCGACGACCGCGCGGAACTGACCGCGGCCCTGGCCGAGGTGCACCGCCGCGGCGCCTTTTCCAGCGGCGAGATCGCGCTGGTCGGGGTCACCGTGCACGGGCTCGACGGGGCAGTGCTGGCCCAGGTCTGGCCCGGGCGGCCGGGCGGCACCGGCACCGCCGCCTTCGCCGGCGCCATGGCCGGGCGCGAGGGGGGCGACCGGCTGCGCCCGCATGTCGAGGCCTCGGCCCCCGGCGGCCTGCCCCTTCTGAGCGTCGGCAGCCCGGTGGGCGGGCTGCGCCTCGTCGGCTATGTCGCGCTGCATGTCGACCCGCTGACGGCGCTGGCCGGGCTCGACCGGCGCGTCGCCACGCCCGTTCATTTCGAGGAGGTGGGAGGCGCCGTGCTGAAGCGGCTCGACGGCGTGACCCTGCCTGACGAGGCGCCGGTCGCGACCTCCCGGGTGCCGGTGGCGGCGCCCGACGGCACACCGGTGTTCGCGGCCGTCGTGACGCTCGACAACACCGCCCTGCGCGCGGGGCTGGGGGCGAGTGCGCAGCAGTCGCTGCTCGGCATCCTCGGGGTGGGGGGGGCGGTGGCGCTGGCGCTGGTCGCGGCCGTCTGGGCCTATCTGCTGCGCGCGCACCGCCGCGAGAGCGAGCTGTCGGCGCAGGTGGCCGCGGCCAAGGCCGCGGATGCCGAGGCGCGCGCCCTTGCCGAGGCCGCACACGCCGCGCAGGAGGCGCAGCAGGCGCGCGAGATCGCCCGACAGGCGCGTGTCGTGCAGGACCTCGAGGCCGGCCTGCGACGGCTGGCCGACGGCGACCTCACCCACGCCATCGAGAGCCCCGCCGACGACCCCTTTCCCGAGGAATACGAAGCCCTCCGCAGCGCCTACAACGAGGCGCTGGCGCGGCTCTCGGCGGTGATGACGCAGATCGCGGCGGTGGCGCAATCGGTGCGCACCGGCGCGACCGAGATCGCCGAGGCGTCCTCCAGCCTCTCGAGCCGCACCGAAACCCAGGCGGCGACGCTGGAACAGTCGAGTGCGGCGCTCAACGAACTGAGCGAGAGCGTGCGCCAGACCGCCGAGAGCGCCGGCGCCGCCGAGCAGGCCGGCCGCAGCAACTTCGCCGAGGCACGGACGGGCGAGCAGATCGTGCGCGAGGCGATTTCGGCGATGAAGGCGATCGAACGCAGCGCCGGCCAGATCACCCGCATCATCGCCGTCATCGACGACATCGCCTTTCAGACCAATCTTCTGGCGCTGAATGCGGGGGTCGAGGCGGCGCGCGCGGGCGATGCCGGTCGCGGCTTCGCCGTGGTGGCCTCCGAGGTGCGCGCCCTCGCCCAGCGGGCCTCCGAATCGGCGCGGGACATCAACGGGCTGATCTCCGAGAGCGGGGCCCATGTCCAGGCCGGCGCCGACCTCGTGCTGCGCACGGGCGAGAGTCTGGAGCGGATCCTCGCTCAGGCCAGCGAGGTCTCGCGCCTGATGGGCGAGATCGCCACCGCGGCGTCCGAACAGGCCTCGGCCCTGTCCGAGATCAACGGCGGGGTCTCGCAGCTCGACCAGGTGACGCAGGAGAACGCGGCGGCCGCCGAGGAGGCGACGGCGGCTTCGGCCGCGCTGAGCGAGCAGGCGTCGGACCTCGCCATGGAACTGGCGGCCTTCCGGATCGCGCAGGGCTCCGCGGCAGGGGCCTCGCCGCCCCCGCGCGCCGCTCCCTACCCCGTGCGCGCGGTGGCCGGCGGCTGGTGAGTTGCGATCCGGCGGCGCGGCTGACCGTCCGCGGGGGCGGCCGGACGTCGGTCCGGTCGGGTCGCGACGCTGGTGCGGCGGCGGCGTCCTTGACGGAGCCGCACAACCCTCGCGGCGCGGCGCCGGCGCGCCTCGACCGGGCCCCGTCGGGGGCGGCCCCTCCCCCCCGGCGTCGCATCGTCCCGATCCCTGCCGCCTGCGGGACCCCGCGCCTCGCCCATGAGGCGCCCGCATGAAGGGCGCCCGCCGATGGTTCCGCCAGGGCCGAGCGACCGACCCGGGCGCCCTCGCGACAGGGCCGCTCCCGCCCCGCGACCGGCAGCGCCCGGGGTCATCCCCCGCGTGCCCCCCGGATCGCGGCGCAGGCAGCGCAGGCCCGGCATCCGCGTCGCTGCGCCCTGTCCGTGATCGCGTCGGAGCATCCGCGCCGTGCCGCTCCGCCTGCGGCTGCCGGGACAGGGGACGCCAGCACGGCGGCGCCGGCCGCCTCCTCCCCGGCTCGCCGGGGTCCGGGCGGGCGCCGTCCCTTTTGCCCGCCGGCGCCCGGTCGACCGCGCGCGCTCCGGCGAGGATGTCCGGGCCTGCGTCCGGGGCAGGAGGCCGCTCCGTCAACGGGGGGCCGCCGCCATGCTGTCGGCAACGGGGCGCGCCAGCACATGCGGGCCTTCCGGGGGGATCGCGGGCCCGGTGTCGGCGGGGGCATCGCGCCTCTGGCGGTGCCGCCTGCGGCCTGCATCGGTGCCGGGGCCGCCACGCCCTCCCGGCGGGTGCGGCGCTGGCGAGGCGCGCAATACCCCGCGCGCTCGGCGGACGGCCCATGGCCGCCGGGTCGACCGACTGCCCGAACGCCGCCGCCAACGGCGCGCCCCCTCCTTTGCGACGCTGTCCCGTGGGGCCTGCGGCACGCCGCGCTGTGCTGCCGGACCGGGGGCGCGCGTCCGGCCCCCGCCCTGTCCCCGGACCGATGACCGAGACCGGCGCGCCCATCGGGGCCCCGCCTGTCGGCCGGCGCCGGCAGCGCCGGTCGGCGCGCTGGCGGACGTTGCCGGCATGACTGCGGTGGGCCGGGACGATGGCCTGCCGGAGCGCGGCGACGCCGTGCCGGTGCGGTGCAACCGGTCCGAGGGCGCTGCGCGGGATGAGCATGCGGCCGCGCGGTGCGGTGACGCCGGCCACCCGCCGGGGCGCGTCCGCATGGCTGTCCGGCCTCCTGCGGGCGGGTCAGGCCCCCGGGACCGCGCGGCGCGGAGGTGCCGACCCTGGATGTGGGGGCCGCGCGCCGGACGCGACACCGTGGCGCCTTGCCGAGCCACCACGGTGTCCCGGGGTCTTCCGCGCCCTGCGACCGGCGGGCCACCGCCAGCCTGGCACGCCGGATGGTCAGCCGCCCCGGCCGGGTGCCATGCGCCGTCGCCAAATGGGCAGGCGTGGCCAACCGGCCGGCACCCGCGCCGTGGCCCCGGGGCGCGGTCGGCCGGGTGGGGCCCGGCCGACGGCACCGGGCCCGGCGCCGCGCAGGGAGGGGTCAGCCGACGCCGTGGCGGGCGAGAAAGGCGCGGATCGCCTCCGCGGTCGCCTCGGGGGCCTCCTCGTGGAGCAGATGGCCATGGGCCGGGTCGTCGGACCACTCCGCCGCCGGAATGCGCGCCGCCGCCCGGGCCGAGGTAGCCGCCGGCACCGCCCCGTCGCGCCCCCCCGTGAGCAGCAGGACCGGCACGCGCACCCGCTCCAGCCCGGCCAGCAGCGGGTCGAGATCCCATTGCGCCATCATCGCCAGCGTCCCGTCCACATGCGCGGGGTCCGCCAGCAGCGCGCGATAGAGCGCGAGGCCGCGCGCGTCCAGCCGCGAGCCGGTGGAGCGGATCAGCGCCCGCACGCTGGCCTCGGACGAGGCGGTGCGGGCGAACAGCGTGGCGGTGAAGGGGTTTACCGCCAGCGCCCGCGCCATCAGCGGAAACAGCCAGCCCGCGATGCCGCGGAACTTGCCCAGCGCGGCGTTCAGCCCCACCACCGCCTGCGGCGGTTCGGCCAGCCGCTCGGCCAGCCGCAGCGCCAGCGCGCCCCCGGCCGAGTGCCCGATCAGCGCCGCCGGCGCCATCCCCTCCTGCGCCATCAGCGCGGCGATGTCCTCGGCCATGCCCTCGATGCCCAGCCGCATCCGGCTGCCGGCGCGCGAAAACCCCTGGCCGGGGAGGTCCAGCGCCACCACGCGGAGCCCCCGCGCCAGCGCCGGCATCAGGTCGCGATAGCTGTGGGTGGAGGCGCCGGCGCCGTGCAGGAGCAGCACGAGCGGGCCCTCGCCCATCTCCTGCAGGTGCCAGCGGTGCGGGCGCGCGGCGACGAACCGGCTCGCACGCGCATGGGGCCAGTGGGCGGCGTGGCGCTCCCACTCCACAGGGCCTACTCCAGCGCCGCCGACACCGCGGCCGAGAGCCGCCCGGCATCGGCGCGCGGCAGCGCCAGATACGGCCCCGCCATCTCGGCCGCGAGCGTGCGCAGCTGCGCCTCGGGCCGGGCGCCCATGTCGATGACGAGCGCAGGCACCCCCTGGGCACGGATCGCGCGGGCCATGGCGGTGGCGTCCTCGGCCGCCTGTGCCCGGTTCGCCGCGCCGTCCAGCGCGATGTTGGCCCGCCCGTCGGTCATCAGCGCCAGCGTCGGCGACATCCCCCGTCCGCGCGCCTGAAGCGCCAGCGTCAGCGCCGCGCGCAGGCCGGCGGCCAGCGGCGTGCCCCCCCCGCCGGGCAGCGCCGCGAGCCGCTTCTTGGTCTGCACGAGGCTGCGCGTGGGCGGCAGCAGCAGTTCCGCCTCGGCGCCGCGAAAGGCCACGAGGGCGACATGGTCGCGGCGCGCATAGGCCTCGGCCAGCAGCAGTTCCACCGCGCCCTTGGCCTCGGCCAGCCGGGCGAAGGCGGCCGAGCCGGAGGCGTCGACGGCAAAGATGAGCAGGCGGTCGGATTTCTCCTCGAAGCGGCGCAGGCGGATGTCGCCCATGCGGATGTGCAGCGGCCGGTGCGGGTCGCGCGCCTGGGCGCGCCGCAGGGGCTGCCAGGGGGCGGCCTGGCGCAGCGTCGCGACCAGGTCGACCCGCGCCTCGCCGCCCGGGCGGCCGGGGCGCGAGGGCAGGGGGCGGCCGCGCCGGTTGCCCTTGCGCGCGGCGCCGGCGCCCGAGCCCTTGGCCCCGCGTGCGGGCTTCGCCATGCCGAGGCGGGCGAGCAGGTCGGGCGGCAGGAGCGCCTTGGCCGCCTCGAGCAGGATCTCCTGCGGGATCTCGGCGGGGCTGTCGCGATCCTCGCCGTCGCCGTCGGGCGGGGGCTCGGGCGCCTCGGGTTCGGGGGGCGGGGGCTCCTCGCCCGGCGCCTCCTCCTCGGGGAAGCGGGTGGCGCGGGGCGCGAGGACCAGCTCGACCGCGCGGGTCAGGTCCTCGACCGCCGCCACCGCGCGGCCCGCCAGCGCCGCCTCCGCCCGCGCCGCCCGGGCCGCCAGCAGGGGTGCCCGGAGCGAGGCGATGCCCAGCCGCAGCGCCACCGCCACCAGATCCTCCGCCGCGTGATCGGGCAGGCGCACCGCACCCAGCCGCGCCCGCGCCGCCGCGAGGTCGGCCGCGTCGAAGACCAGCCCCGGACAGTCCTGCCAGCCGAGGCCGGAGAGGTCGACGTGAAAGGCCAGCCGGTCGGTGAGCGCGGCGGGCAGCGTCTCGTCGGGCTCGGCGCCTTCGTCGAGGGCGATCAGGGCATGGCTGTGGGCGTCCAGCGCGCCGGCCATGCGCGCGGCGAGGCCCGCACCGCAGCGTTCGGCCATGGGCAGCACGAAGGCCGAGGGCTGGGCCAGCAGCCCGCGGCGCGCCACCAGCCGCCCCTCGGCCAGCGTCGCGGCGAGGTCGACGCCGCCAAAGAGCTGCTCGTCGCCGATGCCCGGGTGGATGCGCCGCAGCGGCAGGGGCAGCACCGGCAGCGCCGCGACCGCAGCATCGCGCACCGGGCCCGAGCGCGCCCGGAGCCACAGCCCGCCGAGGCCCCCGGGGTCGATGGCCAGGAGCGCCAGCGCGCCGCCCAGCCGGCCCCACTGCGCCGCCGGGTCCGTCATCGGCGTCCCCGACCCCGGCCGCGCCGCACCGTGACCCGGCGGATCTCGCCCGGCCCCCAGTCGCCCGGCCCCCAGTCGCCCGGCCCAGCATCTTGCGGCCCGGCGGCCGGCGGGTGGGGCTCGGCGATCCGCAGATGCCTCACCCGAACACCTCCTCGATGATCCGGCCGACGCGGGCGCCGCTGCCGGCCTCGTCCAGCGGGTCGCGGCGCAGCCGGTGGCGCAGCGCCATCGGCGCCACCCGGCGCAGGTGCTCGCGCGTCAGCTCCGCAGCCCCCTCGAAGGCCGCCAGCGCCCGGCCGGTGCGCAACAGCGTCAGCTCGCCGCGCAGCCCGTCCGAGCCCAGCGCGAGACACAGCTCGGCGCAGTCGCGCAAGGCCGTCTCGGGCGTGGCCACCGAGGGCAACGCCTCGCGCGCGGCCAGAAGCCGCTTGCGCAGCTTCACGTCCTCCTTGTGCCAGGCCTTCATGAAGGCGTCGTGGTCGTTCTCATAGGCGTCGCGGCGGCGGATGACCTCCACCCGTGTCTCGATGTCGTTGGGCGAGGCGACCTCTACCGAGAGCCCGAACCGGTCGAGCAGCTGCGGGCGCAGCTCGCCCTCCTCGGGGTTGCCCGAGCCGACCAGCACGAAGCGCGCCGGGTGGCGGATGGAGAGGCCCTCGCGCTCGACCACGTTGAGGCCCGACTGCGCCACGTCGAGCAGGAGATCGACGATGTGGTCCTCGAGCAGATTGACCTCGTCGATGTAGAGATACCCGCGGTTGGCGCGCGCCAGCAGCCCCGGCTCGAACGCCTTTTCGCCCATGGACAGCGCGCGCTCGATGTCCAGCGCCCCGACCACCCGGTCCTCGGTCGCGCCGAGGGGGAGGTCCACCACCGGGGTCGGCTTGGTCACGACCTTCTTGCCCACCCCGCGGGCCCAGTCGGGCACCTCGGCGCGGCTGGCGGCGTTGACGGGGCAGCCCTCCACCGCCTTGATCGGCGGCAGGAGTGCCGCCAGCGCCCGCACCGCGGTCGATTTCCCCGTTCCCCGATCGCCGAAGACGAGCACGCCCCCGATGCCGGGGTCGATCGCCGTCAGGATCATGGCGAGTTTCATCTCCTCCTGCCCGACGATGGCGGAGAACGGGAAGGGGGCCTTCATGCAGCGGACCTCTCGAGCGGCTTCAGCGGGCTTCTGCCGCCCCAACTGCCACACTCGCCGAGGATGCGGAAGCGGGCATAGAGCTCTTCGCGGAACCACTGCCCGTCGCGCACCGCCTTGATGGCGCGGGCATGCGGGCCGTCGGCGCGGGCGAATTCGGCCATCGTCTTCGTGTCGGGCCAGATGGAAAAGGTGACCTGCTGCAGCCAGGGCAGCTCGCCGATGCCGATCTTGAAGGCGACATTGGGGTCGGCGCCGATGGCCTTCGAGATGTCGGGCTCCTTGCCCCAGAACTTCAGCGCCACCTTGGGTTTCACCGTCGCGCGCGTCAGCGCCGCGAGCGGCCCCTCGCCCGGTTCGGTCACCGCGTGAAAGGGCTGGCGGCCGGCCCATTCCCCGCGCACGGAGGTGGCGGCCAGGAACACCGTCCAGTCCTCGGCCGCATGCGCGCGCCAGCGCTGCCACACCGGGGCGGTGGCGACACGCTCGCGCGCGATCTCCTCGGACGGCCAGGTGGCGAGGATGGCATAGACCTGCGTGTTGGGGATGGGGGTGAAGCCCTCGCCCGTGCCCGAGCCGCAGAGCTTCCACTGCAGGATGTCGGGCGTCCGGCGCAGGCCGAAGCGGGCGAACCCCATCTGCGTGAAGGCCCAGAGGCGGGCGGGAATCGACGGAAAGCGAAACAGCGAGAGGGTGACGGTCTCCATGGCGGGCTCCTTCCGCGGCTCTGTCAACCGTGATTGACATAATCGCCGCAGGGCCGAAAGGGGACTGGACGAAATGCCGCCGGGCCCCTAGGCTCCTGTCAACCGAACTGGACAGATCGAGGCGCCCGAATGCTGAACCGCGTGCCGCAGGAGGCCGTGCCTGCAACCGCCCCGAAAGCCCTCGTCATCGGCGCCGGCCTCGGCGGTCTGGCCGCAGCGATGCGGCTCGGGGCCAAGGGCTATCGCGTCACCGTGCTCGACCGGCTGGACGTGCCGGGGGGGCGCGGCTCGTCCGTCACCGAAAACGGCCACCGCTTCGACCTCGGGCCCACCATCGTCACCGTCCCGCAGGTGTTCCGCGAGCTCTGGGCCGCCTGCGGGCGCGACTTCGACGCGGATGTGGACCTGCGCCCGCTCGACCCGTTCTACGAGATCCGCTGGCCCGACGGCTCCCACTTCAAGGTGCGCCAGTCCACCGAGGCGATGCGCGCCGAGGTCGCCCGCCTCTCGCCCGGCGACCTGAAGGGCTATGAGCGGTTCCTGAAGGACGCCGAGGAGCGCTACTGGTTCGGCTTCGAGGATCTGGGCCGCCGGCCGATGAACGAGCTGTGGGAGCTGATCAAGGTCCTGCCGCGCTTTGCCTGGCTGCGCGCCGACCGCTCGGTCTATGCCCATGCCGCCAGCCGGGTCCGGGACGAGCGCCTGCGCATGGCGCTGTCGTTCCATCCGCTCTTCATCGGCGGCGATCCGTTCCATGTGACGTCGATGTACATCCTCGTCTCGCACCTGGAAAAGGAATTCGGCGTCCACTATGCCGTCGGCGGCGTGCAGGCGATGGCCGATGCCATGGCGCGGGTGATCGAGGATCAGGGCGGCACCCTGCGCCTGGGCGAGGAGGTCGACGAGATCCTCGTCAAGGGCGGCCGCGCGGCCGGGCTGCGCACCGCGCGGGGCGAGATCCTGACCGCCGACATCGTCGTCTCCAACGCCGACGCCGGGCACACCTATTCCCGGCTCCTGCGCGCACAGCCGAAACGGCGCTGGACGCAGGGCAAGCTCGACCGCCGGACATGGTCGGCCGGGCTGTTCGTGTGGTATTTCGGCACCCGGGGGACGAAGGGGATGTGGCCCGACCTCGGCCACCACACCATCCTGAACGGCCCGCGCTATCGGGGGCTGGTGAACGACATCTTCATCAAGGGGCGGCTCGCCCCCGACATGAGCCTCTACATCCACCGCCCCTCGGTCACCGACCCCACCGTGGCGCCGGCGGGCGACGATACCTTCTATGCGCTATCGGTGGTCCCGCACCTGGGCCACGCCGACCCGGTGGACTGGGAGGCAGAGCGCGAGCCCTATCGGCAGGCGATGGAAAAGGTGCTGGAAGATCAGGTCATGCCGGGCTTCGCCGCCCGCCTCTCGGCCTCGCACATCCTGACGCCGGCGGATTTCCAAAGCCGCTATCTCTCGCCCCACGGCTGTGGCTTTTCCATCGAGCCGCGGATCCTGCAATCGGCCTGGTTCCGCCCGCACAACGTGTCCGAGGAACTGCCGGGGCTCTATCTCGTCGGCGCCGGCACGCATCCGGGCGCGGGGCTGCCCGGGGTGGTCAGCTCGGCCGAGGTGCTGGCCCGGCTGGTGCCGGACGCGGGCGCCCGCGTGGCCGCGCCGCTGCCGCAGGCGGCCGAATGACGGCGGTGTTCACCGACGCGCCCGGGGCGCCCGCCCGCCGCGCCTCGGCGCTGTCGCCGGCCGACCTCGACCATTGCGAAGAGGCCATCCGCACCGGCTCGCGGTCGTTCTTCACCGCCTCGAAGCTGCTGCCGGCCTCGGTGCGCCGCCCGGCGCTGGCGCTCTATGCCTTCTGCCGGCTCTCGGACGATGCGGTGGACCTGACGCGCGAGAAACCCGCGGCCATCCTCGCGCTGCGCGACCGGCTCGACCTCGTCTATCGCGGCACACCGCGCGACGCGCCGGCCGACCGCGCCTTTGCCGCCATCGTCGAGGAGTTCGAGATGCCCCGGGCGCTGCCCGAGGCGCTGCTCGAGGGGCTGGCCTGGGACGCCCAGCACCGCCGCTATCCGACGCTGGAGGCGCTGCACGCCTACTCCGCGCGCGTGGCGGCGGCGGTGGGGGCGATGATGTGCGTGCTGATGCGCGTGCGCGACGCCGACGCGCTGGCGCGGGCCTGCGACCTCGGCCTCGCGATGCAGCTCACCAACATCGCCCGCGACGTGGGCGAGGATGCGCGTGAGGGCCGGCTGTTCCTGCCGACCGACTGGCTGGAGGAGGCGCGCATCGAGCCGGAGGCCTTCCTCGCCGATCCGAAGCCCACGCCCGAGCTGCGCCGCCTGGTCAAGCGCCTGCTGGCCGAGGCCGACCGGCTCTATTTCCGCTCCGAGGCCGGGATCGCGGCGCTGCCGCTCGCCTGCCGGCCGGGGATCGCGGCGGCGCGCCACATCTATGCCGCCATCGGCCGCGAGATCGCCCGGTCGGACCACGACAGCGTCACCCGCCGGGCCTGGACCGGCCCGGGCGCCAAGCTCTGGGGTCTGGGCACGGCGATGGTGCACACCGGTGTCACCCTGACCCTGCCGCGGCCGGTGGAGCTGCACGCCCGCCCCGAGCCCGCGGTCGCCTTCCTGGTCGAGGCGGCGGCGAAGGGACCGCCCGCGCGCGAGGCCTGGGCGCAGGGGCGCTCGGCGGCGCTGCTTGCGGTGCTGGCCGACCTCGAAGCCCGCGATCGCTCGCGCGCGGCCGCCCGGCAGGGCGGCGTGTCCCGAGGTCCATCGCAAGAAATTTGAGGAAATTTCTTGCGCGCGGGGACGGGCAAGCCCGCCACCCGCGCAAGCGGTGCGTCCGGCATGGCGACGAGGTCTTGAAGCGGCGCTTCGAGACCTTACATCCGCCTGATGGATTGGCTCCTCTTCGCCATATTTCTCGCGGCCTGCTTGGCCGCCGGCACCACCGGCGCGATGTTCGAGCCGGGGTCTTGGTACAGGTCCATCGCCAAACCGCGCTGGACCCCGCCGGACTGGCTGTTCCCGGTGGCGTGGTTCGTGCTCTACATCTGCATGTCGCTGGCGGCGATGCGGGTGGCGATGACGCCGGAGGCGGGTCTGCCGCTCGCGCTCTGGGGCCTTCAGATCGCGCTGAACACGCTCTGGACGCCGATCTTCTTCGGGCTGAAGCGGATGGGGGCCGCGCTGGTGGTCATCGTCGCGCTCTGGCTCTCGGTTGCCGCGACGATGGGCGCGTTCTGGCAGGTGGACCTGGTCGCAGGTCTGCTGTTCCTGCCCTATCTCGCCTGGGTGACGGTGGCCGGTGCGCTCAACTTCGCCGTCTGGCGGCTGAACCCCGGGACGGTGCAGCCCGCCGAGTGATCGCTCCCGGCCGCGCCACGGCAGGCGGGGAGCGCCCCTTTCATCTTTCCTAAAATATCCTCGGGGGGAGCCTCCGCAGGAGGCGGGGGGCAGAAGGCCCCCCTCTGCCGCCGCCAACGGACGCGCGCGCCCGGCCCCGGGCGCCGCCGAGGCCGGCGTCAGAGCCCGCCCTCAGAGCCCGGCGTCCAGCGCTTCGAGCACCTTGTCGCCCATGCCGCGGGTGCCAACGGGCGTGCCGCCGGCGGGGCCCATCAGGTCGGCCGTGCGCACCCCGTCCGCCAGCACCCTCTGCACCGCGGCCTCCAGCCGGTCGGCCTCGGCCCCCAGGTCGAAGGAATAGCGCAGCGCCATCGCGAAGCTGAGGATGCAGGCGATCGGGTTGGCCTTGTCCTGCCCGGCGATGTCGGGGGCCGAGCCGTGCACCGGCTCATAGAGCGCCTTGGGCCGGCCGTTCGCCATCGGCGCCCCCAGCGAGGCCGAGGGCAGCATGCCGAGCGAGCCGGTCAGCATCGCCGCGAGGTCCGAGAGCAGGTCGCCGAAGAGGTTGTCGGTGACGATCACGTCGAACTGCTTGGGCCAGCGGGTGAGCTGCATCGCGCCCGCGTCGGCGTACATGTGGCTGAGCTCCAAGTCCGGGTATTCGGCGTCGTGCACCTCCTGCACCACCTGCCGCCACAGCACGCCCGACTCCATCACGTTGGCCTTCTCCATCGAGCAGACCTTGTTGCCCCGCCGCCGCGCCAGCTCGAAGGCCGAGCGCGCCACCCGGGCGATCTCGCTCTCGGTATAGCGCTGGGTGTTGATGCCGACGCGCTCGTTGTTCTCCACCACGATGCCGCGCGGCTCGCCGAAATAGACCCCCGAGGTCAGCTCGCGCACGATCATGATGTCGAGCCCCGCCACCACCTCGGGTTTCAGCGACGAGAACTCGGCCAGCGCGTCGAAGCACTGGGCGGGGCGGAGGTTGGCATAGAGGTCCATCTCCTTGCGCAGGCGCAGAAGGCCGCGCTCGGGCTTCACCGAAAAGTCCAGGTCGTCGTACTTCGGCCCGCCCACGGCGCCCAGCAGCACCGCATCCACCGCCTGTGCCCGCGCCATTGTGGCGTCGGTCAGGGGCGTTCCGTGCGCGTCCCAGGCCGCGCCGCCGACGAGGTCCTCCTCGACGTCGAAGGCGATGCCGCGCTTCGCGCCGAACCAGTCGATGATCCGCCGCACCTCGGCCATGACCTCGGGGCCGATGCCGTCGCCGGGAAGGATGAGGAGGGAACGGGTGCTCATGATGTCCTCGCGCTGCGGTGGATCGGGGCCGCCTGACGGGGCCGCACGGTGCCGCAGGCGGTAGCGGCTGCGGCGGGGGGGGTCAAGGTGGCCTCACCCGTCGGGCAGGCGGACATCGACCCAGACCAGCCGGTGCCGCGAGGCGGCCTCCACCGCTGCGGCGAGGGCCTCGTCGGGCAGGGGCCAGAGCACGCCCGCCCCCAGCACCTCCAGATCCGCCGAGGGCAGCACGTAATCCACCCGCAGGTTGCCCGGCTGTCGCGGTCCGTCCCATTGCACGGTGTCGAGCGCGGGCGGGCCGGTGTGGCCGGTGTCCGCCGGACCCTGCGCGGCCAGCGCGCCCGCGCTGGCCGGGGCGGGGTCCTGCAGCGCGGGATGCGCGAGCAGCGCCTGCATCGCCGCCCCCATCCCGTCGCCGTCGAAGGGATCGAGGTTGGCGTCGCCCATCAGCACGAACGGCCCCGAAGGCGGGGCGAAGGGCAGCGCGCCGTCCAGAAACAGCGTCCAGAACCGCGTCTCGTCGTGGTTGCGGCGCAGGTTGCGGTCGGCCGGCCCGCCAAAGAGCGGCGGCGTCGCGTGCCAGGCCAACACATGCAGCCGCCCCTCCCCGGGCAGCACCAGCGGCACGTCCCAGTGCCCGGTGGTGGAGAGGCGCTGGATCGCGAAGACCTCGTCCGAGGGAAAGGGCGCCCCGTCCCGCTCGGGGATCAGCGCGCCGGGCAGGTCGCGCCAGAGAAAGGCCGAGAAGTCGCGCGCCTCGTCCCGCGCCACCGGCAGCCGCGACAGCAAGGCCATGCCCCGCGCGCCGGCAAAGGCGCCGTAGCCCTGCGCGTCGTCGGGCGTGCCGCGGCGGCCATCGCCGGTCAGGTCGAGGCCGGTCTGCATCCCGGTGTTGGGGCGAAAGGCGAGGCGGTGGGGATAGGCGTGGCCGGCGGCCTCCAGCCGGTCGGCGAGCGCGCCGAGGGCCACGAGGTCGTGGTCCCAGTCCACCGCCGTCAGCAGCAGCACATCGGCGTCGGCCGCGGCGATGACGGCGACGACGGCGGCGATCTGCGCATCCTCGCCGGCGAGGATGTCGCGCAAGAGCAGCCCCGGCCCCCGCCGGCCCAGCGCGGCATTGAAGGTGGCGAGCCGCAGCCCCTCGCGCGGGGAATCGGCTGCGCCCGGTGCGCCGGTCGTCCCCAGAGTCAGCAGGACCGCCAGCGCCGCCGCTCCCGGCCGGGCGGGCCGCCGCACGCTCACACCGGCTGCAGACGCGCCTCGGCGCCCGCGGCCTCGCGGCGCTCGCGGATCATGCGGGCGACGCGCGCCAGCGCGACGCCCCGCATCACCAGCCCCGCCGGCAGGAAGCCCCAGGCCGCGATCACCCAGATCTGCGTCTGTGTGCCGGCTTCGGGCAGCGGCACCATCAGCGAGCCGGCCCCCAGCAGCAGCGCCGGCGCCACGAAGGGAAACAGCGCCCCCAGCACGATGTTGGTGCGCGCGTCCCGCTCCAGCCGCGCAACGACGTCGCCGCCGGCGGTGGGGTCGAAGGTGGGCAGGTTCACCCAGACGTTGAAGGCCGAGGTCCGCGCCGGCCAGGCGCTCAGCCACAGCATCAGCCCGAAGGCCATGAGCATCCCCAGCGCCACCGTCGCCGACAGCCCGGCCGCCGCGCGCAGGAGCGCGACATCGCCCGCCGGCGTGCTGGCCGGCAGGGTCAGCATCAACAGCCGCACCGGGCTGTAGGGAAAATCCAGCAGGTTGCCCAGCATGCCACCCAGCGCCGCGAGGAACTGCCCCACCGTGCTGGGCGCCGCCTCGCCCCGCCACATCAGGCTCAGCAGCAGCACGCTCAGCGCCAGCGCGGCAAAGCGCAGCCGGTTGTAGGGCGGGGCATAGCGGAACTCCACCAGGCCGGGATAGCGCGAGGCATACTCCACCAGCGTCAGCACCCCCACGAACAGCGCGAACAGCACGACGATCTGCGCGCTGTCGGGGCGCGTGTCCGGCAGCAGCGACGCCGGAAGCGTCACCATCAGCCCCATCAGGAGCGCCCGCATCAGCGCGCCGATCACCTGCCCGAACACCCGCTGCACCTTCTGCCCGCGCGCCGGAGCCCGTATCCGGCGCCGCCCTGTCCGGCCGCGTCCACGGCCGGAGAAGCGGACGGCAAGACGCCGCCATTCATCGTGCACCATGCGCGGAATCCGGCCGATGGGCAAGGTTCTGTCGCAGATTGCGAAACATCTGCCCGCCCGCATCGCGCCGACTGTCGCCCGTTTGCATCAGCCCGGTGTGTAGGCCGCCCCCCGTCCGGGGCGCGGCGAGAGCGTTTGCGGCGCGCGCCCGGGGTCAGGCCAGCCAGGGGCGAAAGCGCGCGATCACCTCGGCATAGATGGCGCGCTTGAACGGGACGATGGCGTCGAGCAGCTCGTCGGCCGCGATCCAGCGCCAGGAGGCGAACTCGGGGTGCTCGGTGTCGAGCCGGATCTCGTCGTCCCGGCCGAGAAAGCGCATGAGGAACCAGCGCTGCTCCTGCCCGCGAAAGCGCCCGCGCCAGACCTTGCCCACCAGCTCGGGCGGCAGGTCATAGCGCAGCCAGCCCGGCGTTGCGTCCAGCACCTCGACCCGGTCGGGGGCGACGCCGATCTCCTCCTCCAGCTCGCGCAGGGCGGCGGCCTCGGGGCTCTCGCCGCGGTCGATGCCCCCCTGCGGCATCTGCCAGGCCGGCACCTCGCTGTCGAGCCGCTGCCCGGCGAAGATCAGCCCCGCGGGGTTGACGAGGGTGACGCCGACGCAGGGGCGATAGGGCAGGCGGTCGGCGGTCATGGCGGGCCTCGGATGTGCGGGACAGGGCCCACTCTGCCAGCGGGAGCGGGAGGCTGCAATGCGGGAGGGGGTGCCAGCCGCGCCCGGAAAGGACGCAGGCGCGGGGGCTGGGGCCCCCGCGCCTGCGTCGCGCCAGGGCGGCCTCAGCGGCCGTTCAGCGCCGCGAGCCCGCGCAGGATGTCCAGCGCATAGGCGAGCTGATAGTCCTGTTCGCGCAACCGGGCGACCTCCTCGGCCTTGCGCCGCTCCTCCTCCAGCACGCGCAGCTCGTCGTCGGACATGCTGTCGTTGCGCAGGCTGCCGCGGAGTTCCGCCTCGGAGCGGCTGGGCCGGGCGGGGCCGGACTCCTCCTCGCCGGCGGGGCGGCGCGGCGGCTGCTCGACCACGATGTCGGGAGACACGCCCAGCGCCTGGATCGAGCGGCCCGAAGGGGTGTAGTAGCGCGACGTCGTCAGCCGCATCGCCCCGTCGCCCCGCAGCGGGATCACCGTCTGCACCGAGCCCTTGCCGAAGCTGCGCGTGCCCACCACGATGGCGCGGCGATGGTCCTGCAGCGCGCCCGCCACGATCTCCGAGGCCGAGGCCGAGCCGCCGTTGATCAGCACCACCATCGGCAGCCCCTCGATCAGGTCGCCCGCGGTGGCGTTGAAGCGCTCGCCGTCCTCGGGGCGGCGGCCGCGGGTGGAGACGATCTCGCCCTGGTCGAGGAAGGCGTCGGAGACGCGGATCGCCTGGGTCAGCAGCCCGCCGGGGTTGTTGCGCAGGTCGAGCACCACGCCCGAGATCTCGGACAGCCCGCCGGCCTCCTCGATGGTGTCGCGCAGCCCGTCGCGCAGGTTCGGCCAGGTCTGGTCGTTGAAGGTCGAGACCCGCAGCACCACCGCATCGCCCTCGAGCCGCGCGCGCACCGCCGTCAGCCGGATGGTGTCGCGGATGATCGAGACGTCGAAGGGCTCGGCCGTGCCCTCGCGCACCACGGTGATGATGATCTCCGAGCCGACCGGCCCGCGCATCCGGTCCACCGCCTGATCCAGCGTCAGCCCGAGCAGCGACTCGCCGTCGACATGGGTGATGAAGTCGCCGGCCTCGATGCCGGCGGCATCGGCGGGGGTGCCGTCGATGGGCGAGACGACCTTGACGAAGCCCTCCTCCATCGTGACCTCGATGCCGAGGCCGCCGAACTCGCCCCGCGTCTGCAGCCGCATGTCGGAAAAGTCGCGCGGCGGCAGGAAGCCCGAATGCGGGTCGAGCGAGGTGAGCATGCCGTTGATCGCCGCCTCGATCAGCTCGGCGGCGTCGACCTCCTCGACATAGCTGGCGCGGATGCGCTCGAAGATGTCGCCGAAGAGGTCGAGCTGCTGATAGACCGAGCGGTTGTTCTGCGCCTCCTGCGCGATCAGCGGGCCGGCCACCTGCGTGGTCACCAGCGCCCCGGCAAGGATGCCGCCCGCGGCGGCCATCAGGTATCTGTTCATCGAACCATCCCGTTCAGTTTCGCCCCCGGGCGGACCGGCCGGCGGCCCCTCTGCCCCGGACCCCCGCCCGTTATCCGGTCGCGAGAGCCCATTCCTGCGTCACGCCCCGGCTGCCGCTCCGCCTCGAAGCCGTGCGTCCGGACCCATCCACCCATGCCTGTCCGGTTGCGGCCGACCACAGCTGGCACGTCAGCCTCCCGGCGCAGTGAACCACGCGGCGGGGTCGATCGCAACGCCGCCCTGCCGCAGCTCGAGATAGAGCGTCTCGCTCGCCTCCATCGCGCCCTGCCGGGCCGCGGCGAGGAACTCGCCCGCCGCCGCCTCGCGCCCCCCCATCAGGCCGAGCGCCGCCCCGGCCGCCACCACCTCTCCGGCGGAAACATAGACGACGCCCGCCCCTGCGAGCACCAGCAGATAGCCCTCCTCCGGCTCCAGGACCATCACGTTTGCGTAGTCGGCCAGCGGGCCGACATAGCGCACCGTGGCCGGCCAGGGCGCGGTGACCAGCGCGGCGGGACGGGCGGCGATCACCAGGCCCGGGCGGCGGATGCCGGCGGCATCGGCCTCGCCCGCGGCGCGGATCAGCCGGCCCTGCACCGGCCAGGGCAGGCTGCCGCGGGCCTCGGCAAAGGCGCGCCCGGGCGCGGCGGGGGCGGTGGCGGGCCGGGCGGCCAGCTCGGCGGCGAAGGCGTCCAGCGTCTCGACCGCCGCGGCCAGCGCCGCCGCCGCCGCGGCATCCTCGGTCAGCCGGGCGGGCAGGTCGCGCCGGTCGCCCATCGCCTGTCCCAGCGCGGCGCGGGCGGCCTGCACCTGCGCCAGCCCCTCCTCCAGCAGCGCCGCCGCCTCGGCCCGCAGCGCGGTGATGGCGGCCAGCTCCTCGAGGTCGCGCCGCAGCGCCGCCACCTCGGCCTGCAGCGCCGGCGTCACCTCGGCCAGCACGAGGCCCGAGCGCACGGTGCCCAGCGGCCCCGCCGGGTGCAGCAGCAGAAGCGGCCCCTCGGTGCGCTCCAGCGCCGTCAGCACCCCGAGGAGGCGCCCGACACGCTCACTCTCGGCTTCCAGCCGACGCGCGATGGTCGCCTCGCGCAGGGCAGCCTCGCGCAGGCCCTCGCGCAGGGCGGCGAGCCCCTCCTCATAGGCCGCGATCGCCTCGGTCAGGGCGGCCACCCGGTCGCGCGCCGCCTGCGCCTCGGTCAGCGCCGTCACCGCCGCCTGCAAGCGCGCCGCCGCGGCACCGGGGTCCGCCGCCAGCGCGGGCCCGGCCGCCAGCGCCAGCGCGAGGGCGGCGGCGAGCCTCATGGCGCCCCGGACGGCATGAGGATCAGGCTTGCGCCCGTCATCTCGGGCGGCGGCGCGAGGCCCATCAGCGCCAGCACCGTCGGCGCCACATCCGCGAGCCGGCCGTCGCGCAGCCGGGCGCCGGGCGGCCCGCCCACCAGCACCACCGGCACCGGGTTCAGCGTGTGGGCGGTGTGCGGCCCGCCGGTCTCGGGGTCGATGAGCTGCTCGGCATTGCCGTGATCGGCGGTCAGCAGCATCGCGCCGCCCGCCCGCTCCAGCGCCGCCAGCGCCTCTCCCAGCCCCCGGTCCACCGCCGCGCAGGCGCGCATCGCGGCCTCCACCACGCCGGTGTGGCCGACCATGTCGGGGTTGGCGAAGTTGACCACGATCAGGTCGTAACCCGCCCCGATCGCCTCGACCAGCCGGTCGGTCACCTCGGCCGCGGCCATCTCGGGGGCGAGGTCATAGGTCGCCACCCTGGGGCTCTGCGGCATGAAGCGGTCCTCGCCGGGCTCGGGCACCTCCTTGCCGCCGTTGAGGAAGAAGGTGACGTGCGGGTATTTCTCGGTCTCGGCGAGGCGGAACTGGCGCAGGCCGTGGGCCGCCACCCAGGCACCCAGCGTGTTGACGATGTCGCGCGGCGGGAACATCGCGGCCATGTAGGCGCGGTGACGGTCGGAGTATTCGACCATGCCCAGGCGGGCGGCCCAGGCCGGCCGGGCGGCGGCGTCGAACTCGGCAAAGCCGGGGTCGGCCAGCGCGGCGAGGATCTCGCGCGCCCGGTCGGCGCGGAAGTTGAGGCAGAAGAGCCCGTCGCCGTCGCGTGCGCCGGTGTAGCCTGCGAGCACGGTGGGGGCGACGAACTCGTCGGTCTCGCCGCGCCCATGGGCGGCGGCGATGGCGGCGGCGGCGTCCTCCGCCGCCTCCCCCTCACCGGCCACGATGGCACGGAACGCCCGTTCCACCCGGTCCCAGCGGCGGTCCCGGTCCATGGCCCAGTAGCGGCCGATCACCGTGGCGATGTGCGCCCCCTCGGGGAGGGCCGCCTGGAGCGCGTCGAGGAACCCGGGCGCCGAGATGGGCGCCACGTCGCGCCCGTCGGTCAGCGCATGGATGGCCACCGGCACGCCCGCCCCGGCGATGGCCCCCGCGGCCGCGATCAGATGCGCGAGATGCCCGTGCACACCCCCGTCCGAGACCACGCCCATCAGATGCGCGGTCCCGCCCGAGGCCTTGAGCGCGGCGATGAAGGCAGCCAGCGCGGGGTTGGCGGCGAAGCTCCCGTCCTCGAGCGCGAGGTCGATCTGGCCGAGGTCCATCGCCACCACCCGGCCGGCGCCGATGTTGGTGTGCCCGACCTCGGAGTTGCCCATCTGCCCCGAGGGCAGGCCTGCATCGCGGCCATGGGTGACGAGCGTGGCATGGGGGCAGTCGCGCATCAGCCGGTCGAACACCGGCGTCTCGGCCCGCGCCACGGCATTGCCCGGCCCGGGCGGGGCCAGCCCCCAGCCGTCGAGGATGCACAGCACCACGGGGCGTGGCGCGCGGGGCTCGGTCATGCGGGCTGCTCCTGGCTCATCGGGGGGCTCCTGCGGGTTCTATGCCAGCGACCCGGCCGCCGCAACGCGCCGGCTGCGCGCCGCCCGGGCGGAGCTCCCACCCGCCCGCCCCGCTCCGCCCGGGCGGCGCGCAGCCGGCGCGGAGGGGGCGGTCAGGCCCGGTGATAGGGGGTCCCCGCAAGGATCGAGGCCGCACGGTAGAGCTGTTCGGCCAGCATCGCGCGCGCCAGCATGTGCGGCCAGACCATCGGCCCCAGGGAGACCGCCGCATCGGCGCGGCCGCGCAGCCCGGGGTCGAGCCCGTCCGCCCCGCCGATCAGGAAGGCCGCCGCCGGCCGCCCGGCATCGCGCCACCCCGCCAGAAGCCCGGCGAACTCGGGCGAGGACAGCATCCGCCCGCGCTCGTCCAGCGCGCAGACGGCCGCGCCCTTCGGCACAGCGCGCTCCAGCAGCCGCGCCTCGGCCGCCGGGCCGCCGCCCGAGCGGTCCTCGACCTCCTGCACCGTTGCGGGGCCCAGCCCCACCGGCGCCCCGGTCCGCCCCGCCCGCAGCAGCCAGTCGGCCACGAGGTCGGCCTCCGGCCCGGCGCGCAGCCGGCCGACGGCACAGACGATCAGCCGCACGCGTGTCCGTCAGGCCCGCGGCGCGGCATCGCCCGTGGGCTGCCACATCTTTTCCAGCTGATAGAACTGCCGCACCTCGGGGCGGAAGACATGCACCACCACGTCGCCGGCGTCGATCAGCACCCAGTCGCCGGCCTCCATCCCCTCGGTCCGGGCGGTGTAGCCGAGCCGCTGCTTCAGCCGGTCGAGCAGCTTCTGGGCGATGGCGGTGACCTGGCGGGTGGAGCGGCCCGAGGCGATCACCATGGCGTCGGCCATGCTGGAGCGGCCGCGCAGGTCGATGGTGACGATCTCCTCGGCCTTGTCGTCCTCGAGCGAGGCGAGGATCAGCGCGAGGAGCGCGGCCGGGTCGGTTGCGCCCCCGCGGGGGCCGGTCGCCGCAACGGTGGCGGCCTCCGGTGCGGCCCTCGTGCCGGCCGCGAGCTCTGCGTATGCCAGAGTGTTTCCTCCTTGGTGCGGGCACCGGAACCGCCGGCGCCACCGGTGTGAATGTAGCATCGCGGGCCCTTCATCTCAATGAAGGCGCATGCGCCGGCGGCAGCGGGTGGCGGAAATGCGCAGGCGTCGGGCAGGCCGCCCCCCGGCCAGGGCTCCGAACTCATGTGACAGTGACACGGGCGGATTTCTCTGACTCGATGCGGTGGCCTTCCCATGGAGCCGCCGATGCCCTTTCGGACCGAGAGCCTGCCGCGCCAGTCGCGCCTTGCTGC
>Ga0213835_100569_pt1 | contig 32275 bp, 29 predicted proteins | sample SWPATP01_FD_160576 | JGI IMG/M metagenome (GOLD analysis project Ga0213835, IMG submission 160576) | Coastal seawater microbial communities from Marineland, Florida, United States - SWPA TP0 #1 | ecosystem: Environmental > Aquatic > Marine > Coastal | place: USA: Florida | collected 2016-08-05 | reverse complement strand
GCGCTCGGGGTGCCACTGGACGCCGAGGTAGAAGGGGCGTCCGGGATCGTCGATCGCTTCGATGACGGCGTCGTGCGCGCGCGCCAGGACGCGGAGCGAGCCGGGGTGTTCGACGCGCTGGCGGTGCTTGCTGTTCACCTCGCCCGGAGTGATGGGGTTGGGCTCGACGCCGGGCTGGGGGCGGATCGCGTGCGGGCGTTCCCAGTGGTCTGGGGCGGAGGCTGGGACGGTTTCGGGCATGTGCTGATCGAGTGTGCCGCCGGCGGCGAGGGCCATGAACTGCATGCCGAGGCAGACGCCGAGCACGGGCATCTGCGGGCGTTCCGCGGCGAGAGTTTCGATCAGCCCGAGTTCGAACGCCTGCCGATCGGGATGGATCGGGACAGCCTTGGGGTGGGTCGGGACGCCGAAGGGCTCGGTGCGCGGGTCATCGCCGCCGGTGAGCACGAGGGCGTCGCAGGCATCGAGCAGTTCTCGGACGGCGGTCGGCACGGGCGGGAGGAGGATCGGCAAGCCGCCGGCGCGCAGGACGGCTTGGGCGTAGGTGGTGGGCGCGGCGAAGCGTTCGAGCCCGTTGTGGGGGATGAGGTCGCAGGTGATGCCGATGCGCGGGCGGGTCGGGGTCATGCCCGATGCTATCGGACGCTCGGCATCCGGCGCGTCGGCACAACCGGGTTGGTTTCCGGGCGGGAGCGTGCGCACGGAGGAGCGGGGTGATGCGTCGGACGGTGCGGGCCGATAGTGGGCGGGTTGGTGGAAGGAGGCTCGCCGATGTCGTTGCCGGTGACGAGTTGGGAGCACGCGGAGCCGTTCGTCCTGCTTGTGGACGACGAACGCCACGTGACCGAGATCGTGGGTCGTCGCCTGGGTTCGGCCGGTTGCCGGGTGCAATCGGCTTGCGACGGACAGGCGGCTCTGGAGACGGCCCGGCGGGCTCGCCCGAACCTGATCATCACCGATCTGGACATGCCGCGGATGACGGGGCTGGAGCTCGCGCTCGCGGTGCAGGCGGATCCGCAGCTCAAGGGCGTGCCCGTGCTGTTGCTCAGCGCCAGGGGGTTCACCGTGAGCCACGCGGATCTGGAAGCGGCGAACATCCGGCGCGTGATTGAAAAACCGTTTAGTGCGCGCAAGGTCGTTGAAGCGGCGTTGTCGGCGCTCGGTCTCGAGGGGAAGGCGGCTGCATGAACGGGGTGCCGAACACGCTGGTCTCGGCGGCGGACCGCCGGGCCGGTCTGCTGGGGCTGCTCCCGGCGAGCGGGGCGAAGTCTCACGGGCACGCGCTGGCGCGCGCGCTGGGCTGGGACGGCTCATCCACGCCGAGCGACGATTCCCACGCGCTGGTGACGTCGATCGACGGCGGGGCGTGCCTGGTCTCGGCCGTCAGCGCGCGCATGCCGGGCGCCGTGTTCCACGCGGTGTTCGTCCGCGAGCTGACCGCCGCCGTGCGCGACGCGTGCGCGAAGGCGAACGTGCCGATCGCGGTGGTGCAGGCGGCTTGCGAGGCCCACGGGCGCACGGTTGAAGCGTCGGCGGAGCTGTTCCGGCTCACCGTGCGCGATCTTGTGGCGGCTCACGAAGCCGAGCAGGCGCTCGCGGAGTGCTCCGAAGCGCTCGAGCAGAGCTACGACACGATCGACCTGCTCTACACGCTGGGTCAGGCGAGCGGGCGACCGAACGAGCCCAACCAGTTCGTGATGATGGTGCTCCACGAACTGTTGGCGGGGATGCGTTTCCGCTGGCTGGCGGCGGTGTTCGACGTGGACCGCGCGCTGGCGACGGGGCTGCACGACTCGATCTTCGTGTGCGCGCACGATCCCTCGGCCAAGCGTGCGGCCGAAGCCGCGGTGCGCGCCTGGCGCGACACCGGGCCGCTGCCCGACACCGGGGCCGTGCTCGATCTGAGCGACCGCTGGGCGGTCTTCGGGGCGCAGACCGTGCTGGAGCCGGTGCGTGTGGAGGGGACGCCGGTCGGCGTGCTGCTCTCAGGCGATCTCGCGCCGGGCGAGCCCCCGGTGCGGAGCTTTGACTGCCGCATGCTCTCGGCGGCGGCGGCGCAGCTCGGGCCGATGCTCCGCGCGGCCGAGTTCGTCAGCGGGCAGCGCGAGCTCTTCCTCGGCACGGTGCGCAGCCTCACCAGCGCAATCGACGCGAAGGACCCCTACACACGCGGGCACTCGGACCGCGTCGCTCACCTCGCGAGCGAAGCCGCACGGCTCATGGGATGGACCGACGAAGCGATCGAGACGGTGCAGCTCGCCGGCGTCGTGCACGACGTGGGCAAGATCGGCGTGCCGGAGCGCGTGCTACTCAAGAACGGGCGCCTCACCGATGAGGAGTTCACGATGATGAAGCGCCACCCGGAGATCGGGCACCGGATCCTCGAAGGAATCCCCGGGCTCGAGGCGGCGCTGCCGGGCGTGCTCCACCACCACGAACGCTGGGACGGTCGCGGCTACCCGCACGGGCTCGCGGGCGAGGACATCCCCGCTATCGCGCGCGTGCTGGCGATCGCCGACACGTTCGACGCGATGAGCACAAGCCGGGCGTACCGCAAGAAGATGGACCGCGAGGTCGTGCTCGCCGAGATCCGCAACTGCTCGGGCAGCCAGTTCGACCCGGAGATGGTCCCCGCGTTCCTGGCGCAGGACTTCAGCGTCTACGACGACCTGGTCGCGACCGGCGTTGAACAGCTCCCGCAGGAAGCCGCCGAGCAGCAACTGGCGGCGTAGCACGGCGCGAAAGCCGCGGATCGCAACAGGTATTACGAGCGTGCACCCTGTGCATCCGCTTCGCTCGTGCGCACCGCGCAGTCAATGCGGGTGCATCTCGTCGGCGACGCGGTCAGCGTCTTCGCGCCGCTGCACGCCCGCGCCCCATGCGGGTGCCTGACCCAGCAGGAAGAACCCGACCGCGATCGCCGAGCCGATCAAGACCGCCAGCGGGCCGCCGATGTTCCACAGCGGCACCATGAGCGCCACCGTCGCGACGATCACAACGATCGCGAGCAGGAGAAGCCCGGTCCGCCGAACCGCAGGCTCCGGCGGCCCGCCGTCGGGCGATTCCACCTTGAGCCGCTCGCGCACGTCCGGGTCGTCGGTGGGGTGCGCGTCGTGGTCGTGATCCTCGGAAGCCGCGATGGGCGTGGGGCGGAGTGCCTCGACGTCGGTGCCGGGGTGCAGCATTCGCTTGCCGCCCGCAGGGGTGCGGGTATTCAGCGTGCTGCTCGTTGGAGTGCGCTGTGTCATGATCAGGCTCCTTCGCGGGTTCGGGGCCGGGCCCGAAGGCTCGCGAAACGACCGATCCATCAAGCAACGCCGATCGCACGCGACGCCCGGGCTTTCGGGGATGCGTACGCTTCGCGCTCCGAGCGCTCGCCCGAGCGATGACGGAGGCGAAACCCTGATTTCCTGACCAACCAGGGCCCGGCGCGCGGTGTTCCATCCGCCCAAAACCCTGACGAAGTGTGAAAGGCCGACCATGTCCGACGCGATGCGTGTGACTCTCCCCGCCGACAGCAACCAGGCCCTCGGCATCGCACAATTCGCCGTCGACTTCATGTCGAACGACCCCGCCAAGCAGGGCGATCCCGGGCCGGCCGTCCTCGAACGAACCAACCTCTTCCACACCGACGCCTGCCTCTGCGGCGTCAGCGCACTCGCACTCGGCACCAACGCCCCCACGCTCCTCCGCGACGAAGCACTCCGCTACCCGCTCGCCAAGGGCGAAACCGGCGCGAGCGTCTTCGGCTCGGCTGAACGCGTCAAGCCCGAGAAGGCGATCGTCGCCAACAGCTCGGCCGTCCGCGAATGGGACAGCAACGGCACCAACTTCGGCTTCCGACCCGAGTTCGGGCACACCGCCGGCGAGTTCGGACACAACGACTTCTACCCCGTCGCGATCGCGGCGGCTCAGGTCGCCGGGCTCGACGGCGCCGCCGCACTCCGAGGCATGATCCTGCTCGACGAGATCCGCGGTCGCCTCGCCGAGGTCTTCAGCTTGAAGACCTACAAGGTCGACCACGTCGTCCACGGCGCGGTCGCGAGCGCCGCGACGTACGGCGCGATGCTCGGCGCGACGCCGGAGCAGATCGAGAGCGCGATCGGCATGGCGATCGCCCACTACATCCCCTTCCGCGCCATCCGCGCGGGTAAGCAGCTTTCCGACAGCAAGGGCGCGAGCGCCGCGATCAGCACCGAAGCCGCGGTGCTCAGCGTGCAGCGTTCGATGGCCGGGTTCATGGGTCCGCGCGACATCTTCCGCAACCCCGAGGCGATTTTCCGCATCTTCGAAGGCCCCGGGCAGATGTTCAAGGCTGTCAACGCGACGAGCGCAAACACAGAGAAGCGCGACGCGAGCCCGTTCGAGCTCGTGCTGAGCCGCGCCGGCGACGACTTCGCCGTGATGGGCATGCACTTCAAGCTCGGTTTGTACGAGCACCAGTCGGCCGGCGCGTTGCAGGCCGCGATCGACCTCGCCGCCAAGAACCCGAAACTTCTCGAAAACGCCGGCGAGCAGATCAAGAACATCAAGATCGTCGCCTACGAGCCCGCGTTCGGCATCATCGGCGACCCGGCGAAGAAGGACCCGCGCACGCGCCAGTCCGCCGACCACTCGATGGCGTACATCGTCGCGACGCTCCTCCGCAAGGCGATCGAGCAGCACGCCAAGCTCCCCGCGCCCAGCGGCGAGAGCAACGACGCCTGGTGGAAGGCCCTCATCCTCGAGCCGCACGACTACAACGCCGACGCCATCTTCCACCCGCTCACCCGCAAGCTCATGGCCAAGATCGACTTCACCCACGGCGGCCCCGACTACGACGCGAAGTACCCCGACGGCATCCCGACCAGCATGGTCATCACCGACGCCGACGGCGTTACGCACGACTCCGGGCTGGTGATGTACCCGGCCGGGCACGCGCGCAACACCAAGGCCGACCTCCGCGACATCCTGAACAACAAGTTCCGCGTCCTCGGCGCCATCGCCGGCGACGCCGACGCGATCGTCGCCAAGCTCAGCAACATCGAGCACAAGTCCGCCGCCGACATCGCCAGCCTGACCGATTTCCAGATCCACAACCACGGCAAGTTCGAGTAAAAAAGGCACCAGGAGCCGGTGACCAGGCACCAGTACGGCTCCATCCGAACCGGTGCCCGGTGCCTGGCTCCCGGTGCCTTCTCCCCTACAATCCCCCATGCCGAACACACACCCCGGTCAACAGCTCCGCCGCCTGATGCACGAGGGGTGCATCGCGATCCCCGGCGCGTTCAACGGGCTGGTCGCGCGGGCCGTGCGCGATGCGGGGTTCCGCGCGGTTTATCTCTCCGGCGGGGCGACCAGCGCCGCCGCCGGCGTGCCGGACGTCGGGCTGCTGACGCTCGATCGCTTCGCCCAGGCCGTGCGCGAAGTCGCCGACGGCTCGCAGCTCCCCGTCCTCGCCGACGCGGACACCGGCTTCGGCGAGGCCGAGATGGTCCGTCGCACCGTCATCACCTACCACCGCGCCGGCGCCGCCGGGCTGCACATCGAGGACCAGGTCTTCCCCAAACGCTGCGGTCACCTCGACGGCAAGGCCCTCGTCCCCGCCGACCACATGGTCGAGAAGGTCGCCTGGGCGCGCAAGGCGAGCGACGATTGTTCGGCAGGCGCGTTCGTGATCTGCGCGCGGACGGACGCCGCGGGCGTGGACGGCTTGGACGCGGCGATCGAGCGTGCCCGCCTGTACGTCGAAGCCGGGGCCGACATGCTCTTCCCGGAAGGGCTCCGCACCGAAGCCGACTTCGCCCGCTTCGCCGAAGCGACCGGCTCGATGCGCACAAAGACGGAAAGCCGCCGCCCCTACCTGCTCGCGAACATGACCGAGTTCGGCAAAACCCCGATGCTCCCCGTCGCCTGCTTCGCCGAGCTCGGCTACGACGCCGTGATCTTCCCGGTCACCACCCTGCGCATCGCGATGCACGCCGTGACCAAGGCGTTGCAGGAACTCCACGCGACCGGCTCGGCGGAGGGGCTGTTGGAGAAGATGCAGACGCGGGAGGAGTTGTACGAACTGCTCGGATACACGCCAAGCGAGCCGTGGGAGATGGCTACGGAAGCCCGCTAGGCTTGATATCCCACCGTGGCACGGGCGTCTCGCCCGTGCGCCGCTCGCACAACCACCACCCGCACGGGCGAGACGCCCGTGCCACGCCGGATCGACGCAACAGAACATCAGGAGGTTTCTAGATGACCGAGAAAGTTCACGCCCGCGGCCTCGAGGGCGTCATCGCCGGTGAAACCGCCATCTGCTCGGTTGAGCAGGGGGCGTTGATTTATCGCGGGTACGAGATCCACGACCTCGCCGAGCACGCGACGTTCGAGGGTGTCGCCCACCTCCTGCTCCACGGCGAGAAGCCGACGGACGCGCAGCTCAAGGCGTTCCGCGAGCGCGTCGTCAGCGAGCGGGCGGTGCCGGCGCCGGTGATCGACTACCTGCGGGCCAGCCGCGGCCCGCTCGCCGAGGGGTCGGCCGTGCCGATGGACGTCCTCCGCACGTGCGTGAGCATCCTCGCCAACCTCGACGCGGAAAGCCAGTCGATCGACCACGACGCGAACCTGCGCAAGGCCGAGCGCCTGCTCGCGAAGATCCCCACCATCATCGGGCACATGCAGCGGATCATCGACGGGAAGGACCTTGTCGAGCCCGAACGCGGCGGCGACCCGGCGCTCTCCCACGCCGCGAACCTGATGTACCTCATGACCGGCGAGAAGCCCTCGCCCGAGGCCGAGAAGGTCATGGACGTCAGCCTGATCCTTTACGCCGAGCACGATTACAACGCGAGCACGTTCACCGGTCGCGTCATCGCCGGCACGCTGAGCGACATGCACGGCGCCGTCACGGGCGCGATCGCGGCGCTCAAGGGCCCGCTCCACGGCGGCGCGAACGAGGCCGCGATGGAGATGCTCAAGGAAATCCGCGAGCACCTGGACAAGGGCGGCACCGTCCGCGATTTCATGGACAACGCCTTCGCGACCAAGCGCAAGCTTATGGGCTTCGGGCACCGCGTCTACAAGAACGGCGACCACCGCGCGCCGATCCTCCACAAACTCGGGCGCAAGATGGCCGAGGCGAAGGGGGCCGACGCGGTCAAGTGGTTCGAGATCGGCGAAGAGGTGCAGCAGATCATGCTGAAGGACAAGCAGATCCACCCGAACGTCGATTTCCCGTGCGGGTTGACGTACTACACGATGGGCATCCCGGTGCCGCAGTACACGCCGATTTTCGTCGCAAGCCGCATCACCGGCTGGGCCGCCCACATCATCGAGCAGCACGACAACAACCGCCTGATCCGCCCGATCGCGCAATACACCGGCCCGGCCCTGCGCCAGTGGAACGGATGAAGAACGCAAGAGGCATCAGGCACTAGGCCATAGGGCGGATGTGCCCTGGAGACATGGCACACCCGCCCAGCCGAAATGCTCAGGCTTTACTTCTGGGTGTAATCGAACACGCCGCGACCGGTCTTGTCGCCCAGGCGTCCCGCGGTCACGAGTTGCTTGAGCAAGGGGCACGGGCGGTAGCGGTCGTTGTTCAAGCCGTCGGCCATCACTTCCATGATGTGTGCGCACGTATCCAGCCCGATGAAATCCGCCAGGCGCAAGGGGCCCATCGGGTGCGCCATGCCGAGCTTCATGATCTCGTCGATGTGGGCCGGCTCCGCGACGCCCTCCATCCACGTGTAGAACGCCTCGTTGATCATCGGCATCAGGATGCGGTTGCTCACGAACCCCGCCCGATCGTTCGCCGGCACCGCGACCTTGCCCATCGCCGAGCTCAGCGCCAGCACGCGATCGGTCGTCGCTTCGCTGGTCGCGAGCCCGCGGATGACCTCGACCAGCTTCATCACCGGCACGGGGTTGAAAAAGTGCATCCCGATGAAGCGATCCGCCGCATCGCCCACGGCCGTCGCGAGCTCGGTGATGCTGATCGAGCTCGTGTTGCTCGCGAGGATCGCGTCCTTGCCCAGCAGCCCCGCGAGCTCCGCCCAGACCTTTTTCTTGATCTCGACGTTCTCCACGATCGCCTCGATCACGATGTCGGCCTTCGCGAGCTCGCTCAGTTTCTCGACGTACCGGATCCGCCCCTTGGCGGCGTCGGCGTCGGCCTGGGTCCACTTGGCCTTCTCGACGCCGCGGGCGAGAAGCTTGTCGTGCAGGGCCGCGCCTTTCTTGAGCTGCTCGGCGTGCGCATCGAAGAGCACGACCTCGAGCCCGCTCTGAGCCGCGACCTGCGCGATCCCGCCGCCCATCTGACCCGCTCCGACGACGCCGACGATCTTGACGTTGTGGCTCATGCGTACCTCGCTCCTGCTCGTGAAACCCTGAAAATCCCGCTCGGCACCCCGAGGCCGACGCCCGGTGAGGGGTTGGTACGATAGTCCCCGAACCCCTGCCCCGATCCCAGCCCACGCCGGAGCCCCCATGCCCTCGATCCAGCAGCTCCAGAAGCTTCTCGAAGCCGACCCGAACGACACGTTCGTGCTCTACGGGCTCGCGCAGGAGCACGCGAAAGCCGGCGAGACCGAAGCCGCGGTCGGGTATTACGACCGCGTGCTCGCGATCGATCCGCATTACTGCTACGCCTATTTCCACAAAGCGAAAACCCTGGAAGAGGACGCACGCACGGCCGAGGCGGTCGCCGTGCTCCAGCAGGGGCTCGCAGCCGCCCGGCAGGCGAACGATACGAAAGCCGCGGGCGAGATCGCGCAGTTCCTGGACGAGTTGACGTGAACCGCCCGCGCTCACGCCAACCCGCGCCCGCGCGCGTCACGCTCGACCCAGACGAGCCGGCGACCTTGACGCGCCTCAGCCCGAGTCGGCGTCACGCGGGGCAGGCCGTCTGCACGTTCGATTCCGGCGCGACGCTCCGCATCCCCGCCGACGCGGCCCGTGCGCACGCGCTCGCCCCGGGCCAGACGCTCGAACCGGTGCAGCTCCGCGAGCTGCTCGCGCTCGCCGACCGAGCGGCGGCCCAGAGCTACGCGATGAACCTGCTCACCGCGCGGGCCGTCAGCCGACACCAGCTTCTCCAGAAACTCCGACGCCGCAACCACACGCCCGAGACCGCGGCCGCCGTCGCGGATCGCATGGCGGAACTCGGGCTGATCGACGACGAGGCGTTCGCGCACGCCGCCGCCCGCACGATCTGCCTCGGCCCGCCCGCGGGCGTGCGCCTGGTCGAGGCCAAGCTCCGCGCCAAGGGCATCACGGGCGATCTCGCGTCCCGCGCCGCCAAAGCCGCCCTCGCCGAGCACGACCCGATGGAAGACGCCCTCGCGCTGGCGGAGCGCAAGCTGCGCACGGTGCGGATCAACGCGAAAGACGCGGCCGCCGTCCGTCGCCGCCTCGCCGCCGCCCTCGCCCGACGCGGCTTCGACCCGGACATCACCCGACGAGCCGTGGACACCGTCCTCCGCTAAGCGGTGGCGCAGCTCTCCGAGCAGTGTCTGCCTGCCCCGACTCCGGTGTCTGGTGCCAAGGAAACGCGGAGGCCCAAAGGGCCGGAGCTTTTCCATGCCAACGTCGGACGGTCACCGCTTAGGGGAAGAGCATGGGGAAGACAGGGAGCCCGGAAATGCTCCGCCGCGGACGGCTGCGCGTTTCCGGGGCACCGGCGTGTGGCCTAAGACACAGCTCGGAGAGCTGTGCCACCCTGTCGGCCGCCGTCGCCGTGCCATCGGGCTCCGGGCTCGCTACCCTTGCCCGATGACTATGCACGCGATCCCGTTCGCCCGCCGCGGGCTGCTCACCCTGGCCCTTGCCGCCGCCCTGGCTTCGCTTGCCGGGTGCATCAACGACCGGAACAGTCGCCTGATGGTCGGACCGGCGGACGGGCCGCACGTCCTGCTCTCGGCTTTCGAGCCCGCGCCCGCGCTGGAGTTCGGCACCGAACCCGTCTCCGACACGCCGAGCGTTGAGGGGCTCGATCGCTCCAACTGGGCGATGCAGGTCTTCCTCGTCCCCGTGGACACGACGGCCCACGCGCCCCACTACCGCATGTTCGTCGGGCACCCGACGTCCACCCGGCGCGAGCGCGGGCAGTTCCCGACCCTGATGAGCGCCGCCGAGCCCTGCTCGGCCGAGCCCGACCGACGATGGGCCGAGGCCCCCGCTGGCGCGGGATGGGCGATCCCCGAAGCCGTGCTGATCCCGGGCGGCGTCGTGCTCTATCCCCCTTGCAAGACCCGCTACAGCCCGGCTTGGCGCTACGAGCGCCGCCCGAAGCGGTCGATCCATGAGCCGAGGCACACCTACCTGTACACCCCGGGCGAGATCGCGCCGACCGTGATCGAGCCTGGGGTGATCGAGCCGGAAGCCGACGCCGACGTCCGCTCGGAGGGCGACCGTTGAGCCTCGGCACCGAGCCCCCGCCCCCCCCGCCGCCGCTGGATGCCCAGGGGCTGCCCGAGGGGTACGTCTTCAAGCCCGAGTACGAGATCACGCCGCGGGAGACGGTGCGCCGCCTGCGCGAGGGCGGGCAGGACGGCCGCCGGTTCGTGCTGCTGGACTGCCGCACGCCGGAGGAGTTCGCGGTCGCGCGCGTCGAGGGCGCGGTGCTGATTCCTTTGCAGGAGCTGGCGCAGCGCTGGGAAGAACTGATCGACGAAGCCGACGCGGACGACGCGAGCGAGATCGACCTCGCCGTCATCTGCCACCACGGCAACCGCTCGCTCCGCGCCAGCCTGATGCTCCGCCAGCACGGCTTCGAAGACGCGATGAGCGTCGCCGGCGGGATTGAAGCCTGGTCACTCGGCGTGGATCCCGAGATCCCCCGGTACTGATTACCCGTGGCACGGGCGTCCCGCCCATGCGCCCGGATGAAGCGTGTCGATTGTTGTGTTTGCCTTCGTGACCTGCACGGGCGGGACGCCCGTGCCGCGGTTTACGCGCGCACTGGCTCCGCCCGACCGTCCGCCATCATGCGCACGAAGGCGTCGAACAGGTAGCCCGCGTCGTGCGGGCCTGGGCTGGCCTCGGGGTGGTGCTGCACCGCGAAGACGGGCTTGTTCTTCAGGCGGAAGCCCGCGACGGTGCCGTCGTTCAGGTTGATGTGCGTCACCTCGCCCCCGGCTCGCTCGACGCTCTCGGGCGTCACCGCGAAGCCGTGGTTCTGGCTCGTGATCTCGACCGCGCCCGTCAGCGTGTTCTTCACAGGCTGGTTCGCGCCGCGGTGCCCGAACTTCAGCTTGAACGTCTCGGCCCCCGCCGCCAGCGAGAGCAACTGGTGCCCGAGGCAGATGCCGAAGGTCGGGATCGTGCGCGCGTTCGTCGTCAGCAGCTCGCGGAGCGTCGCGATCGTCGCTTCGACAGCCGCCGGGTCGCCCGGCCCGTTGCTGACAAACAACCCGTCGGCCTCGCCGGCTTCGAACCGGCGCAGGATCTCCGACGCCGGCGTGTCGTGCGGGATCACCTCCACCACGCACCCGCGATCCGCGAGGTTCCGCAGGATGTTCCGCTTCGCGCCGCAGTCGATCGCCAGCACGCGGAACGCCCGCTCGCCCCGCTCGCCCGCCGGCGACCAGTCGCCGAGCGTTTCGGACCACGTCTGCCCGCTCGTGCACCCGACGCCGGGGACCAGGTTCGCCCCGGCCATGCTCGGCGCGTCCTTCGCCCGCTGGACGAGTTGCGCATCGGTGAGCTTCGCGTCGTCGGTCAGCGCGCCCGCCATGGAGCCGGTTGTGCGCAGGCGGCGTGTGATCGCGCGGGTGTCCACGCCCGTCAGCCCGAGCACGCCATGGTCGGCGAGGTAGTCGCTCAGGGACTGGTTCGCGCGGTAGTTGCTGTGCAGGCGGGCGAGCTCGCGGACGACCATGCCCGAAACCTGGACCTTCGCGGATTCCACGTCCTCCGGGTTAACGCCGGTGTTGCCGATCATCGGCGCGGTCTGAACGAGGATCTGCCCGGTGTAGCTCGGGTCGGTGAGGGATTCCTGGTACCCGCTCATCGCGGTGTTGAACACCACCTCAGCCACGCTCACGATCCCGCGAGCGGTCGCGCCGAAGCCTCGCCCGCGGAAGATCGACCCGTCGGCGAGCGCGAGGCGGGCGACGGGGGCGGGGGTCGGTTGGCGGGTTGTGTTCGTGCGCGTCGGGGTGTGGTCGGTCATCGAGGTAGAGTCTAGACGTGCCCGAGCCGCCCGAAAATCCCGGACCGACCGAGCCCGCGCGCCCGAAGCGCCCGCGACGGAAGAACCGGACCGCCGCCGGGCTTTTCGGGCAACCCGTCCGCCTGGACCCGAAGATCCCCTCCGCCCCGCGCGACCCGGCCCCCGCGAGCCTCGCGGACAACGAACGCCTCGCAAAAATCGCGATCGAGCGCTCGCTGGACGAGCCGCTGACCTACCGCGTGCCCGCCGAGACCGCGCCCGGGGAGCGCGTCGAAGTGCCCATCGCGCGTCAGCACGCGTTCGGGCTGGTCGTCGAGGTCGGCGGGCCCGGCGACACATCGCTCGCCGCGGGGCTGAACCTGACGCGCATCCGCCCGATCCTCGCGCGCACCGGGGCGGCGCTGAGCCCGACGCTTCTCGAACTCGCCAAGTGGATCAGCGACTACTACCTCGCGCCCCTCGGCATGACCGCGGCGTCCATGCTCCCGGCTGCGGTCAAACGCGACGTCGGCAAGCGCACGCGCGAAGAACTCACGCTCACGCCGGAGCACGAACGCGCGGACGCGGCATCGCTCAAGATGCCCCCCGGCGTGCGCACCGCGTGGAACAAGCTGCTCGCCATAAACGCGGACGCCCTCCCAGCGCCCGCGAAGGAACTCCGTCACGCGCTCGGGCTGGCGAATGTTCGCCCGTTGAACGCGCTGGTCGAGCTCGGGCTTTTGCGCGTGGTGGAGCGACAGATCGTCGTCGCGCGGGATGAACTGGCTTGGGAATCGCTCAAGGCCGCGACCGTGCGCGCGGGGCAGGCGAAAGCGATCCCGGAACCGAACGAGGAGCAGGCGGCGGCGATCGACGCGATCGGCGCCGATCTCGGGCGCTTCGCGGTCCACCTCGTCCACGGCATCACCGGGAGCGGCAAGACCGAGGTCTATCTCCGCGCGATCGAGCGCGCGCTGTCGGACGATCCGGAGGCGGGCGCGATCGTGCTTGTGCCGGAGATCGCGTTGACGCCGCAGACTTCGGAGCGGTTTCTCGCGCGTTTCGAGCGCCTCGGCGTCGCGGTTTTGCACTCCGGGCTGACCAGCGCCCGTCGGCACAGCGAGTGGGCCCGTGTCGCTCGCGGCGAGGCGCGCGTGGTCGTCGGCGCTCGCTCGGCGGTCTTCGCCCCGATGCCGCGGACCGCGATCATCGTGATCGACGAGGAACACGACGCCTCGTACAAGCAGGACCAGCTCCCGCGATACCACGCGCGCGCAGCCGCGATCAAGCGGGCGCAGCTTGAGGGCTGCCCGGTGGTGCTGGGCTCGGCGACGCCGGCGATCGAAACGTGGGCGCTCGCGAGCTCCGGGCGGATCCGCCTGCACGCCCTGACGCGCCGCGCGACCGGGGCGGAGCTTCCAATCGTGCGCGTCGTGGATCTCGCGGCCGACCGGCGTCGCCTGCCCCGCGAGCAGCGCTCGCCCGAGCGATCCATCGGCCCGACGCTCGAGCACGCGATCCGCGAGACGCTGGATCGGCGGGCGCAGGTCATCCTGCTCGTCGATCGTCGCGGGTTGGCGGCGGCGGTGCGGTGCAGCAAGTGCGACTGGACACTCCGCTGCGATTCATGCGACGCGGCGATGATTGCGCACCGGGGCGTCCGCCTCGGCGCGCGCACGGCGCTGCGGTGTCACCATTGCCTCGCCGAGTGCCTCATGCCGAGCGCGTGCCCGATGTGCGGCGGCGCACTCGCCCGGATCGGCGTCGGCACGCAGCGCGTCGAGGACGAGCTCGAACGTCTGTTCCCGGGCGAACTGGTCTCCGGCGAGCACTTCGCGCGCGTGGACGCGGACACGATGCGGTCCGCGCGCGATTACTTCGACACGCTCGGGCGGTTCGCACGCGGCGAGCTCTGCCTGCTCGTCGGCACGCAAATGATCGCGAAGGGGCTCGACGTGCCGGGCGTGGAACTCGTCGGCGTGGTCAGCGCGGATACGGCGCTGGCGATCCCCGACTTCCGTGCGCACGAACGCGCGTTCCAGCTTGTGAGTCAGGTTGCCGGGCGAGCCGGGCGGGGCGCGCCGAAGCCCGGCGAGCCCGCGCGTCGCGGGCTGGTGATCGTGCAGACGCTGGACCCGGCTTCGGTGCCGATCCGTCTGGCAGCCGAACATGACTATCACGGATTCGCGCGCGCGGAGCTCTCGGGTCGGCAGCGCGCCGGGCTGCCGCCGAGTGCTCGTCTGGCGCGGGTGGTCTGCCGGGACGAGGACGAGGGCAAGGCCGAGCGTGCGGCTTGCGCGGTCGCCGACGCGATGCGCCGCGTGCGGACGGTGCCCGGGCTGCGCGTCCACGGCCCGTTCCCCTGCCCGCTCGCCCGGCTGCAGGACCATTTTCGCTTCGAGGTGCAGGTCTACGCCCCGGACGCGCCGCGCCTCCAGGCGGCTCTCGGGGCGCTCCGGGAGCGAGGGGAACTCCTCAGCGACGCGCGCACGGGTGTGGACGTCGACCCGCTCAGCCTGCTCTGAACCGGGTTCCACAGCGGTCCGACGCTCGGAAAAACCCGTGCGGAAAACGTGCCGCCGATCTCTTCCAGTGGACACGATCCGGCGGCCGATATGATGCGCCATGCTCGTTCACCTCAACGGCCAACTCCTGCCCGCACACGAAGCCCGGGTCAGCCCGTTCGACCGGGGCTTCCTTTTTGGCGACGGCGTCTACGAAGGGCTCCGCGCCTTCAGCGGGCACGTCCGGGCCGGGGCGATGCACGTGGAACGCTTCCGCGAAGGGCTCGCAGCTTCGGGGATCGAGTTCGACGCGGAGTCGCTGCTGCCGATGACGGAGGAACTGCTCGCCGCCGACGGGAAGCCGGACGCGTTCGTCTACTGGCAAATCACGCGCGGCACGCCCGTCGAGGGGCAGCCGCGACGCTCGCGACTCCCCACCGGGCGCATGCCGGCGACGGTGTTCGGCTTCGCGACGGCGATGCCGACGCTCTCGGCGTACACCGTGCCGCCCACGTGCCGACTCGCCCGCGTGCCCGACCTGCGTTGGCACCGAGGGACCATCAAGAGCATCAGCCTGCACGGCAACATCCTCGCGGCGCTCGAAGCGAGCCGACTCGGCGCGACCGAGACGGTCATGATCCGCGACGGGCTCGTCGCTGAAGCGTGCGCGTCCAACGTCATCCTCGCGATCCAGAACGGCACCGGCGGCACGCGCCTGGTCACGCCGAGTTTGGAGAGCGTCTCCATCCTCGCCGGCGTCACGCGACGGCTGATTCTTGATCTCGACCCGACGATCGAGGTCCGCCCCGTGCGCGAGCATGAGCTCGACGACGCGAGCGAGGTCATCCTCGTCGGCACCAACTCGATGGTCACCTCGGGCGTCGAGCTCGACGGGCGACCGGTCGGCGACGGCACGCCGGGCCCCGAAGCACGCCGCCTGCTTGCGCTGCTGGTCGAGGCAACGCGCCGGGAGATGGGCGACGCGGGTGAGCCCCGCGCGGGTGAGGTCGTGGTGCCCGTCGGCGGCGGGTTGGTCGCGGGCGCGTGCTGAGGCGCGCCGTGCGCACGAACGCAGAACACGAACCGACGGATTTACACGGCAAACGTGTGCTGGTGATGGGGCTCGGGCGCTTCGGCGGGGGGGCCGGCGTCGCGCGGTTCTGCGCGGAGCAGGGCGCGGATGTGCTCGTGACGGACCTGGAGCCGCCGGAGAAGCTGGGTGACGGGCTGGCGATGATCGCGGATCTGGTGGACGATGGCACGGTCGAGCTGCGTCTGGGCGGGCACAACGTCAGCGACTTCACGACGGCCGACGTGGTGATCGCGAACCCCGCGGTCGCGAAACCGTGGGAGAACCGGTTTCTTCGCGCAGCCGAGGCGGCGGGCGTGCGCCTGACGACGGAGATCGGGCTGCTTGTCGAGCGTCTGCCGCAGTTTGGCGTCGGCGGGGATCGACGGCGCGTGATCGGCGTCACCGGGTCCGCCGGGAAGAGCACGACGAGCGCGATGATCCACGCCGGGGCGCGTGCGCTCGGGCTTGACGCGCGGCTCGGCGGGAACATCGGCGGCTCGCTGCTGCTCGAACTCGGCGCGATCGCGCCCGAGGCGGTGGTCGTGCTGGAGCTTTCGAGCTTCATGCTGCACTGGCTGGAGCGCGTGCCGGGTGTGGGCGTGGTGACGGGGTTTGCGCCGAATCACCTGGACTGGCACGGCGGGCTCGAGCACTACCGCGCGAGCAAGCAGCGTCTGCTCGATCTGCAACAGCCCGGCGACGCCGCCGTGCTTGGGGAACATGTGTCGGACTGGGCGACCGGGGCGGGCGTGGACCGCCTCGGGTCGGCGGTGGATTCGGACCTGCCCGAGCTGCGCGCGATCGGAGCGCACAATCGCGAGAACGCGCGCCTTGCGCTCGCGGCGTTGACGGCTTCCCTGCGTTTGAGCGAGCAGGATCGCGCGAAAGCCGCCGCTGGTATCGCGGCGTTTTCTGGGCTGCCCCATCGTCTGGAACTTGTCGCGGAGCGTGCGGGTGTTCGATTTGTGAACGACAGCAAATCCACGACGCCCGAGGCGACGCTGGTCGCGGTGCGTGCGTTCGAGGATCCGTCGCGCGTCCGACTCTTGGTCGGCGGGGCGGACAAGGGGGCCGATCTGTCGGCGATCGGCGCGCTCGCGGGTTCGGTGGCCTCCATCGACGCCTTCGGCACGACCGCTGGTGCGATCGCGCTGGGCGGTTCGGGCAAGGTCCGTGTGCACGCGACACTCGCCGAGGCGTTCGCGGCGGCGGCGTCGGACGCGCGTGCGGGCGATGTGGTGCTGCTCAGCCCGGGGTGCGCGAGCTGGGACCAGTTCCCGAACTACGAGCACCGCGGGGCGGCGTTCCGCTCACTCGCCGAGGGTTTCGAGCCGGCTCGGTGAACGCAAACCGCCGTCGTGCGCACGCCCGGGGTGTTCACGGCGTTCGGAAGCACATCGCGTACTGCGTGCCGTAGAGCGGGTAGGCGGCTTCGCACCGGTGCAGACGGAAATCATCCGCGGAAACGCCGAGGCGGTCGAGCACGTCGCGCATCATCGGGGCGTAGCGCCGGAGCTTCGGGGCGTTGAGCGCTCCCGGCGAGAGCTCAGACGCATGCGCGCGCACGCCGAGGTCGATCTGATCCGTCGCGCGTTCTTCGATGCGCTGTTCGTCAACAGGGCCGTGCGGCACGGTGCGGAAGGTCGCCATGCTCACGCTCGCGCCGCGCCAGAGATCCTTGTGCACGAGCACGTCAAAGTGCAGGTGCCGGGCGGGGGTGGCGATGATGACCGACGCCATCGCGAGCCCCCCGCCGTTCGATGCCGGGGCGGGCGGATCGGGGTAGGCATCGGATACGCGTTCCGCGAAGTAGAACGAACACGCGGATCGGATCGCGACTTCCTGCTCCGCGAGGCGGTAGACGTGCCGCCGCCCGGTGTGGGTGGACTCGAACGCCGGGGTGGGGCTGGAGCAGTAAGCGGTGAGCAGGGTTTCCGGGCCGCGACCGGCGGCCGGGCGACCGTCGAGCGTTCGCGGCATCGCGGCTTGCCCGTCGGTGGTGCCGTAGCCCGAGGTCATGAACCACGCGCCCGTGCGGTGACGCTGGAGGCGATCGAACCCGGAGACCTGCGCCAGCTCGCACAACCCCGGCTCACGCCCCGGGAGCAGGATCAGGCTCGTGAGCATGACCTCCGCCGAGTAGCCGATCAGGTTCGCCATCGCCTTGTGCACCGCCTGACCGTTCGTGCGCACCACCGACGCGTGAGCCTCGGGCGCGAGATCCCCCACCATCGCGTGCAGCGCATCTCGGCTCATGTTCTCAACGCGAAGCAGTGATTCGTACGCGTCGATCCGCGCGAGCGTGCGTTCGACGTCCTGCGGGCCCGTGCCGGTTTGTTGAGCGGCTTTCACAAGCTCGCGAAGCCCCGTCGGCCCGGGCAGGAAGTACAGACGCGAGGGCAGGTGGTTCGACTCGATCGCCCGCGTCACACGCGAACGCAGCGTGGGGTTGATCGCGATCGCCCGGCGCGGCTTGACGCCCCCCCCCGCCTCGGACGGGTCCAGCAGCTCACGCAGCGCCTCACAGAGCGGCGTCACGACACGCTCGGCGTCGGCGAAGAATTCTGGATGGGTTTTGGAAGGGCTCATCAGCGTCGTGTCTGGGCGGCGGGATCCTGAACGGGCGAGGAGTGAGCGGTTCGTATCGGCAATGTAGCGACAGGCGGGTGATGGGCGAAGAAATTTTCCGGGATATTTTCCCGGAAACTCTTGGAGGCCGGAGCTCGATCCGGTATCTTCCCCGCAAACCCGGTGTGCTCGGTGGCTTGGAGCGTTGGGCGCGTGGTCCAGCCTTTGCCGCCTGGCCCGCACACGGCAGATGGAGAGCGGACGAGATGAAACGGACAAAACACCAGGCGGTGCACGCGATCGGCGCGAGCGTTGCGATCGGGCTGTTCACCAGCGCCGGGCTTGCCCAGCCCGCGTTCATCCCCTTGGGGCATCTCCCCGGCGGGGACTTCAGCCAGGCGACCGGCGTCTCCCACGACGGGCGCTATGTCAGCGGGAACATCACCAGCGCGGGCGGCGACTTGCTCCCGGTAATCTGGGACGGCACGACGGCGAACCTGCTGACCGTGCCGGCGGGGTTTCACGGCGCGTATGTCAACGGGATCTCGGGCGACGGGCGTCATGCGGTTGCGCTCGGGCTGGGGGCGGGCGGGTTCCAGGGGATCCGCTGGGACGCGAGCGGAACCCCCACCGTCCTCCCGACGAGCCCGATGACCTTCAGCAGCTTCAACACGATCAACTACGACGGAACGGCTGCGGGCGGGTTCGTGAACCAATCCTTTATGGGCGGGTCGGAGGCAGTCGTCTGGACGGCCGGGGGCGGGCTCCAGAACATCGGGTACGTGCCCGGCGGGTCCGAGGCGAGCCTGACCGGGGTGACCGGCGATGGCTCGAGATTCGTGGGCTATGCGCACGATCCGGTCCGCCGCCCGGTGAGCTGGGATTCGACCAACGGGTTCCAGTTCCTCTCCAGCGCGCCGGGGAGCAGCGGCGCGGGGATCGCGATCCGGATCGCCGCCGACGGGAGCGCGATCGCTGGCGCGCTGGAATTTGCCGGCATGCTGCACCCGGTCGTGTGGGACGGCAGCGGCACGGCGCAGGGCATCAATCTCTGGAGCGGGTATCTCGCCGGGGAGGCGCGGGGTGTGACCAACGGGGGGTCGATCGTCGTCGGGAACTGGCTCGAGGACGAATTCGCCGACGAGCTCCGCTCGCTCGCGTTCATCTGGGACGCGGCTCACGGCGCGCGCCCGCTGCAGGACGTGCTCGTTGGCGACTACGGGCTGGACCTGACCGGGTGGACACTGAACACCGTCTCGCACATCACGCCGGACGGGCTGACAATTGTCGGCGCCGGGCTGAACCCCAACGGGCAGCTCGAGGCGTTCAAGATCGTGATCCCCGCGCCGGGCTCGCTGGGTGTGCTCGCGCTGGCGGGCGTTGTGGCGGGGCGTCGTCGGCGATAATCGCGTTTCTCGCTGACGCGGGTTGTTGAACTGAGCCTGGACTGAGCCCGCGGGGGTGTGCGCACGGTGCACCCCCGCGGCTCTTTTATCCCGGATCCAAGACACCGCACGCCAGGCGCCCCTCGTGTTGCGGAACCCCTGGCGTGCGTGTGCGAAGCGGCATGCCGACGTGTGAACGCGCTGGAGACCGCCGTCGCACGCTTCGGGCGCGATCTTCGGGACTTCCACGGGTTCCGGATGAAGATCGCCTACCCGGCGTACCTGACCTCCCTCAGCATGCGATACCGACTCCCCGACGCCCCGATCGATCACACCCGCTGATCACCGCCCCACCACCTCTATCTCCGGTCAGCGACAGGGTTTCTGGAACGAAAACCCTGGGCGATTGGGCGGTCAGAAATGTTTTTGATTTTATTTCAGAAACAGCTTCCGTGACGGATGGATTTCTGGTATGCTCCGGTGGTGAAGCCGCTTGCGCCTCAGATCTCGAGCCCGTCCGGGCCCTTCCAGGCGGATGCCGTGGAGACCATCTCCCGGATTCGGGACTCTTTTGCCCGGATTATCGAGCAGAAGTGCCCCGGCTCGAAAGCGGTGACCTCGCTGACCGAGGCGTTCGGGATTCACCGGAAGCTGGCGTGGCAGGTGAGCAAGGTGGCGTACTCGGGGGATCCGTTCTCCGCGGCCCGTCACATGCCGCCGGCGAAGAGCCTGGAGGCGTGGCTGAAAGCGGCGGCTCGCTCCGGCGTGCCGTCGGAACTGGTCGCGGCTGCCCGCGAGGCCGGGGCGCGGTTCGAGGCGCTCGCCGAGTCCCACGCCGCAAGCCGGGCCGAGTTCGAGATGATGCTCGAATCCTGCGCCCCCGCTTCCGACGAGCCGACGGACGAGAAATGGCGTCAGCAGTCGTTCCTCGGCAACAGCTACACGTGGGGCGCGCACTGCCGAACGCTGCTGGCGTTCTGCGTGCTGATGCCCTCGGAGGATCGGGCTCGTCATTTTCACGCGGTCCAGGTGCGCGGACTGATGGGCTTCCGTCAGACGCGTCCGGGCGTGCGGTGGATCGTCAACCAGTCGGTCGTCGCCGATGACGACGCGAACACCGCGTCGGGCATCGAGCGTGTGGCGCTCGATCCGCAAGCCGCCGAGGCCCACGCGGGCGTGCCCGTGCTCCCGGCGTTCTGCTCGGATCCAATGCCCACGCTCGAACGCCGCCGAACGCCCGACGGGATGGTGCACGACGAGTTCACCCCGGGCGCGGTCGGGCAGTCCGGGCTCCGCACGCTGGTGACGGGCGAGATCGTGCGCAACATCGGGCCGGTGCACGCGACGGCGCACGACCGGATGGCCCACTTTGGGACGGCCGTGCGCACGCCCGCGGAAGCCCTGCACTTCGATCTGTTCGTCGAGCAAGGGCTCTTCGGCGAGGTGGAGCGCGAGCTGCGGGTCTTCAGCGATCTGGCTTCGAACATCAGCTTCGACGACCGGGACGCCCTGGCGACTTCGGCTCGCGTCGCACGTCTCGGACGCGGGCTCGGGCTCGCGCACACGCCGGACGTTTCGGGGTACGCCGACCTCGCCGGCGAGGTGTGCGAGCGCGTCGGGATCAACCCGGAGCGGTACGAGCTGTTCCGCGTGCGGATCGCGTACCCCCCGCTTTCCACGACAGTCATGATCCGGCACGAGCTGCTGGACGAGGATCGGTTGACGTAAGCCGCCCCGTTTGCACGACGGTTCGGCGGGGCGACGGGCCCCATGAATCCATTTGGCACCGGAAGTTGGCACCGGAAGAAAGAGGAGAACCACGAACATGCGCACGAAACACCTGAAATACGCGATGATCTCGGCGATGCTCGCCGGCGGGGCGGCGATGGCGCAGGTCAGCGTCAGCCATTACGACGACCTCAGCGAAGGGTTCTACGGGCAGGAATTCTGGTACAACGGCGTCACGTACAAGAACGTCAACAACGTGGACGGCGTCTTCCCGGACGGCAGCACCTTTGAAGCCGGCGGCGGGATCGAGGGGCTCGGCGACACCATCATCGTGGAGCGGGCGACCTTGTTATTCGATGAGTTCCCCGGGTTCGGCAGCCCGCACAACGTGCTGACCTTCGGCAAGGCGTTCATTCCAGGCGACAACCTCTCGCTCGGCGCGCTCTCCACCGTCACCATGGCGCTCGACGACATCGCCGATTTTGCGTCGATCGATATCGGCTACTACGAGAACGGGCCCTGGGGCGGGATCTCTTACCACTTCGACGCGATCCGCAACGGGCAGGTCGTCGCATCGGACTCGTTCGTCATCTCCGACCTCGGCGGGCGCGACAACGTCGCGACCAGCGTGCTCTCGGTCGGAGGCGCGGAGTTCGACACGCTGCACCTTTACGCCCGTTTCGGCGACAACTACACCGGCCCGCGCGGCATCCTCGACAACCTCACGCTCCACATCGTCCCGGCCCCGGGCGGTCTGGCGCTGCTGACCCTCGGCGCGGCGCTCGGCGTGCGTCGTCGGCGCTGAATGCTGCACCGCGCTGCCGTCTTGAACGCTTGATCTCCCTCAGGGGCGTTCCGCATCACGCCCATCCCTCAGGCGGGGCCCGTCGGTTGCAAAGCCGGCGGGCCCTGCCGCGCGCGCCGACTGGTGCGGGAATACCCTGTGCTGTGCGGTGGTTGACGCCTGCAAGGGCTCGCGCCGCGTTGCGTGCGGCTCGCTTGCCCGCACCTGGCGAAAGGACGTGTGCATGACATTGGTCAAGATCATTCTCTCCGTGCTGCTCCCGCCGCTGGGCGTGTTCTTCAAGGTCGGCATCGGCGGGCACTTCTGGCTCAACATCGTGCTGACGATCCTGGGCTACATCCCGGGGCTCGTGCACGCGATCTGGGTGATCTCGAGCAAGTGAGGCGGTTGTTCTGAAACACGGCGCACATCTGAAGCCGTCGGCTCAGCGCGCGCTGCGACGGGCCGAGGCGCTCGCGAATCTGCTGGACACGCGGTTCCGCCTGCCCGGTACGTCGTTCCGCTTCGGGCTTGATCCGATCATCAGCGCGCTCCCGGTCGCGGGAGACACGGTCGCCGCGGCGATCGGCATGTACATGGTGCGCGAGGCGATTCTGCACCGCCTCGGGTGGCGTGTGGTGGTGCGGATGCTGGGGAACATCGGGCTGAACTGGTTGATCGGGCTGGTGCCGGTGATCGGGATCGTGCCGGACGCGATGTTCAAGTCCAACGCGCGGAATGCGCGCCTGCTCCGCGAGGCGCTGGAGTCGAAGTACGCCCCGCCGGAGGACCGTTCGCCCTGAAGATCGCGCGAGCCACCCGCCTTGCGTCGGACCGTGTCGGCGGGGAGACTGTGGGCATGGCAAGGCACACCGAACGACGGCTCTTCCATGCGGCGAGGGTTCTTGCGGCTGCCGGTCTCGCGCTCGCCGCGACCGGGTGTGCGCGCGACGCGGGACTTGCGTCATTACCGGAGAAGGAGCCGCCGCCCGCAGAGCGTAACGAGCCGGCCCGTCCGGCTCCCACGCCGACGCGCGAAGCACCGGCGCCGGCACCGACTGCGACCACCGAACGCGAAGCCCCGGCGTGGGTCGAGCTTGCGCCGGGGCTTCGGGTGGATCGCGTCCGGCGGATCGTCGAGTTCGATGGCTTCGTGCCATGGGAGTTCAAGGATCCCGAGCAGCCGGTGACTTATCTCGAAGCGATCGTCTGCAAGGTGGACAGCAAGGAGCACGAGTCGCTGGTCGCGACGCGCGTGCGCCCGTCGCTGGTGCACGGGGCGCTGCTGTCGATCGGGCTGGAGCCGGGGCGGCCCGGGCGGATCGGGTTCGATGAGGACGGGTCGTTCGTGCGCGAGGGCGCGACGGGGCCGCAGGTGGAGGTTGTGATTGTCACGACCTGGCCGGACGGCGTGGAGCGCGAGGTGAACCCGCTGGATTGGGTCGTGCAGGTCGAGGACGGGGCGCGGTTCGATCGGGGCGCGTCCTGGCATTTCGCCGGCTCGATCGAGCGTCAACGCGCCGGGCGGGCGGCGTACGAGGCGGACGTCGAGGGCGTCATCGTCGGGCTGCACACGTTCGGGTCGGAAGTCGTCGGGCTCTCGGCGGCGCTCAGCCCGGACAGCGGCGTGGACGAGCCGGAGTGGATCGCGGACGTCGGCGCGGTGCCGGCGTTCGGAGAGCCTGTGCGCGTGCGCATCCGCGCGGTCGATTGAGTTCGTGCCGGCTGCTCAGCGCCCGCGCGGGATCGCGGGGAGATGGACGGTCTGCGTGCGCCCATCGCGCTTGCGCAGGGTGAGCTCGATCGGCGAACCCAGGAGCAGCCCGCCGGCTTCCAGGCGGACGGCCATATCGCCGAGGTTCTCCACGGGCGCGCCCGCGACGCGGACGATCTGATCGCCCGGCTCGATGCCGACCTCAGCAGCCCAGGATCCGGTCAGGACTTCCTGAATGCGGGCCGGGCGCGCTTCGCCGACGGGCTGTCGGAAGCCGATGCCGACGCCGCGCATCGTGCTGAGCACCGGCGCGAGCGCGAACGCCTGTCGCGGGAACTCGCCGAGGGTGAGGCGCGCGGTGACGGGTCGATCCTCGCGGTAGACCACGGCTTCGAGGGTGCTCCCGGGCCCGAAGCTGGTGATGAGCGATCGAAGCACAGCCGCGTTGGGCGTGGGCTGGCCGCCGAAGGAGACGATGACGTCGTCCGGGCGCAGCCCGGCGGTTTCGGCGGCGCTGCCCTCGACGACGCCCATGATGCGCACGCCGGTGGTGTACTCGGTGGGCGAGAGCGCGACGGTGGACGGGGTGCCGGTGTTGAAGTTGATGCCGAGGAACCCGCGCCGGACTTCGCCGCTCTGGATGAGCTGGGTCGCGACGTTCTCGATGACGTTGAGCGGGATGGCGAAGCTGATGCCGGCGGACTGCCCTTCCATGGTGCCGTCGGACTCGCGCCCGGTGGCGATCGCGACGTTCATGCCGATGACGCGTCCGCGGGCGTCGACGATGGGCCCGCCGGAGTTGCCGGGGTTGACGGCGGCGTCGGTCTGGATGAAGTTGGTGAAGCCCTCGGGGACGACGGCGCCGCGCGGGTCGCGCCCGAGCCCGCTGACGATGCCTCGGCTCATGGAGTGCTTGAACCCGAAGGGCGAGCCGAACGCGAAGACCTGCTGCCCTTGACGCACGGGCTCGCCGGTGGCGCGCTCGAGCGGGAACAGCCCGCCGTTGATCCCGGAAACGCGGAGCACGGCGATGTCGGTGTACAGATCGGCCCCGACGAGTTCCGCGGCGGCGCTCAGCCCGCTCGCGAACTCGACGGTGATGCGTGAGGAGGCGCCGCGGACGACGTGGGCGTTGGTGATGATGTGCCCTTCGCGGTCGAAGACCCAGCCCGCGCCGCTGGAGCCGCCGAAGCGCCACGGGCGCTGCTCGTCGGCGCGGGATCGGACGTCGATGTGCACGACACCCGGGCGGACGGCGTCCGCGATCGCGACCTGGGCGCGGTCGATCCGTTCCAGGATGTCGTCGCTGTCGATCGTGCGCTTGGCGAGGGTGATCCGCGCGTCGGTCGAGGCGTGCCCGATCTGGCGGACCAGCGTCGGGGTGGCGATCAGGGCGGTCGCGGCGACGCCGAGCATCAGGGCGGCCGGGGCGAGGCGGACGAACGGACGCATGCACGCTCCTTACCCGCCCCGCGCACGCGCCGGTCCTCGGCGTCGGCTCGGGGCGCAACCTCTCGACACGCTCGGGGGGCGGCGGGGCAGGCCCGGCTCGCTCCCCGGCATCCGGTTGGGACGGGCCCCGACCGGGTTCCACCAGCGACGTCGGCGATGGCTCCTCCATCGGCCTTCGCGTCGGGCGGGCTCCGGTCATACCGGCTCAATCCCGTTCCGGTTCGACCCAGAATACACGCGGGATGCGTCCGATCAGGACGGATTCTGGTCGGGCGCGGGCTTTGGGGGCTTCCCGGCGGGGGCTTTGAAGCGGGCGAGCTCGTCCGGGGGCATCTCGTAATGCCCGTGCCCGACGGCTCGCTCGGCGACACGCCGGACCCAGGCCTCGCCGGCCGCCTGAATCGCCGCCCCGAGGCTCGCGAGGGGCTCGGCGAAGCGGGGCGGGTGGTCGGTCAGCCCGAGGAGATCTTGCAGGACAAGCACCTGCCCGTGCGGGGCGGGGCCCGCGCCGATCCCGATTACCGGGACCGAGGAAGCCGCGACCAGCGCCTCCCCCACCGCGTCGGGCACGGCTTCGACCAGGAGCATGACTGCGCCTGCGTCTTCGAGTGCGCGGGCGTCGGCGAGGACGGCTCGGGCGGCTTCGGCCGACCTGCCGGCGGACGCGTAGCCGCCGGTTCGGGCCGTGTGCTGGGGCTTGCTGCCCACGTGCGCACAGACCGGGATGCCCGCGCGCGTCAGCTTCGCGACCAGCGGGGCGAAGCTCGCGTCCACCTCCAGCTTCACCACGTCGGCGCGGGCTTCGGTCAGGAACCGACCGGCGTTGCGGATCGCCTCGGCGTCGTCGGCCTGGTAGCTGAGAAAGGGCATATCGCCCATGACCAGCGTGTTCGGCGCGCCGCGCTTGACGCCCGCGGTCAGCGCGAGCAGGACCTCCAGCGGCATGTCGATCGTGCGGTCGAAGCCCAGGACCATCTCGGCGGCGGTGTCGCCCACGAGCAGCACGGGGACGGCGGCGCGTTCGAGCCAGCGGGCGGTGGTCGCGTCGTAGCAGGTGAGGCAGGCGAAGGGCTGACCGGCTCGGGCCATGCGCTGGAGGGTGCGCAGCGTGACCGGGCCGGGCTTGCGTTCGGGGGGTGGTGAGGACGGATCGGGCACGGCGGAAGTATAGGGATGGCGAGGGCTTGGGCCGCCTCTACACTTGCGCCCCCTATGCCCGTGCTGGCCGCGACCAACCTGAAGCATGCCTATGGCGAGAACATCGTTCTCGACGGCGTGAGCCTGTCGATCGAGCCGGACGAGCGGATCGGCGTCGTCGGGCGGAACGGGGCGGGCAAGAGCACGCTGCTGAAGGTGCTCGCAGGGCTGATCGCGCCGGACTCCGGGGACGTGTCGGTCCGCAAGGGGTGCAAGGTGGGCTACCTGCACCAGGACCCTGTGCTGGACCCGGACGAGACGCTGAAGGGAGCGGCCGAGGCAGGGTTCGCGGAACTGCACGACCTGCACCGCGAGCTGGAGGGGCTGTTCGAGCGGATGCCGGGGGCCGAGGGGGCGGCGCTGGAACGCCTTCTTCGGCAGCAGGCGGAGATCGAGAAGCGCATCGAGGCGGGCGGCGGGTACGCGATCGAGCACCGGGTCGAGGAGGTGCTGCACGGGCTGGGGTTCACGAGCGCACAGTTCGGGGTGAAGGTGCGCGGGCTCAGCGGCGGGCAGCGGGCGCGGGTGGCGCTGGCGCGATTGCTGCTCGATGAGCCCGAGGTCTTGCTGCTCGATGAGCCGACGAACCACCTGGACATCGACGGGCGGCTCTGGCTCGAGCGGTTCCTGCGCGACGAGTACAAGGGCGCGGTGGTGATGATCAGCCACGACCGGTACCTGCTCGACGCGGTGGTGAACCGGATCATCGAGACCGAGTTCGCGCGGCTCGTCGATTACCCGGGCAACTACGCGAAGTTCCGCGAGCTGCGCGCCGAACGCCGGGTGGCGCAGCTCCGCGCGTACGAGAAGCAGCAGGAGAAGTTTAAGAAGGAAGAAGCGTACATCCGCAAGTTCAAAGCCGGGCAGCGCGCCAAGCAGGCGAAGGGGCGCGAGACGCGCCTGGAGCGGGAGAAAGCGACCGAGCGCCTGGAGCGCCCGATGGAGCTGAAGGAGCTCTCGATCGAGCTGCCCAAAGCCGAGCGCACGGGTGATGTCGTTGTGAGCGCGAGAGAGATCGCGAAGCGGTACCCGCGCGAGGACGGCTCGGTGTTGACGCTGTTCGACAAACTGGACGTCAAGATCGGGCGCGGGGAGCGGTGGGCGATCCTTGGGCCGAACGGGGCGGGGAAGACCACGCTTGTGCGCGCGCTGCTGGGCGAAATCCCGGTGGACGAGGGGACGGTGCGCCTCGGGAGCAACGTGCAGCCCGGGCACTTCAAGCAGACGCGGGACGATCTGGATCCCGAGACGCCGCTGTACCGGCATATTCAGAACACGATCCTGAAGGAAAACCCGGCGGCGCGCCTCAGCGAGCAGCAGGCGCGGGACCTGGCGGGGGCGTTTTTGTTCAGCGGGAGCGAGCAGGAGCGCCCGATGGGCGTGCTCTCCGGCGGCGAGCGGGCGCGGGTTGCGATGGCGGCGCTGCTGGCGAGCAGCAAGAACCTGCTGGTGCTGGACGAGCCGACGAACCATCTGGATATCCCGGCGGCGGAACGGCTGGAGCAGGCGCTGGCGCCGCATGAACGCGGCGGGGTGTTCGACGGGACGCTGATCCTCATCAGCCACGATCGTGCGCTCATCGACGCGACGTGCGACCGCATGCTGGTGTTCGACGGGCGCGGCGGGGTGCGCGTGTTCCTCGGGAACTACTCCGAGTGGCGCGCGAAGGAACTCGCGGCTTCAGGAGGCGCGCTGCCGACGCCCGTGAAGGCGACGACGTCTGCGGTTTCGGCGGTGACAACGACGCCGAAGCCCGCGGAGGCGAAGCGCAAGAGCCGATTCAGCTGGATGAAGCTCGAACAGATCGAGGAGCGCCTGCACGAGCTGGAGACGGACGTCGCGGCGCTCGATGAACGCCTCGCGGAGCCCGCGACGTGGACCGATCCGGCGCTCTCGCAGCGCCTCGGGGAGGCGCGGAGCAGGCTCCAGGCGGAGCTTGAGGAACTGGAAGGCGAGTGGCTGGAGCGTGCCGGGGATTGATCGCGGCTGAGGCGATCTCCCAGGTTTTTCGCGCGTCCCACCGGCACCGCCCGTTCGGGTGGGTGTCTGTCCAGTGCTGAGACGGGCGAGTTGACCCGAAAAGGTTGTGCATAGGTCGGGGTTGGGTCATGCGGCCCCGGCGGATTGCCGATTCTGCCGGATGGTGGGCGTTTTCCGGTTGACTCGGGACCGAATTGATTAAGGATATGGATATGAGAATCGTGCAGGTGGACAACGAGGTGGAGCGCGTGCTGCACGAACTCGCGTCGGCCCAGCACCGGTCGGAGAACGAGGTTCTCCGCGAGTTGGTCGGGCTGGGAGCGCATGACGAGGCTCTGGGCGCGTCGTCGGCGTCGTCCCGGGTGGATGTGGACCCGGAGCGTTCGCGGCTTCGTGGCGTGCCGGGGCCGACGGCGTACGCCGTGCGCTACGTCAGCGAGTGGGGCCCGTAAGCGGGCCCGTTGGTGCGCGCGTGACGGTTGCTCGCGGCACGTGAACGCGGCCGCGATGATTGGTCATTGTGTTCGGAGTTGCTGGACCGCCTTGAGGACTTCCTCTGCGTGTCCTTCGACGTTGACCTTGTCCCATCGGTGCGCGACGGTGCTGTCGGGGGCGATGAGGTAGGTCGTGCGTTCAACGCCCATGTAGGTGTTGCCGTACATGGACTTCTGGACCCATACGCCGTACTTCTTGGCGACGACGGGATCGGGTTTGCCGTCAGGGCCCTCGGCGTCGTCGGCAAGCAGGGGGTAGTTGAGGCTCTCCTTGGCGGCGAACTTGGCCTTGCTCTTGGTGTTCAGGATGCTGATGCCGAGGACGGCGGCTTGGGCGGTGTCGAACTTCGGCATGAGGTCGCGGAATGCGCAGGCTTCGACGGTGCAGCCGCTGGTGAGATCCTTGGGATAGAAGAACAGGACGAGGGGGCGACCGGCGTAGTCGCTGAGCTTGTGGGTGTTGCCGTCCTGGTCCTTGAGCGTGAACGCGGGGGCCTTGCGCCCGACGGCGATGAGCGCGGGGTTCACGGGCGCTGCGGGCTTGCTTGCGGTGGCGGTTTTCGTTGCTGGTTTCTTGGACGCTGTCTTTTTGGTCGATGACGTTTTGGCTGCGACGGTCTTTCTCGCGGTTTTCTTTGCCGATTTCTTGGTGGTTTTCTTCGCCATGGAGGGCTCCCTTGGTGTGGAGCTTGAGCGTAGCACGCGGGGATCGGGCGCGGCTGGTGTGGCGATGTGTGTTGCGGGCTCTGCTGCGTTCAGTTGTTGAGCCAGGCGAGGAGGATCGCGAGCAGAGCAACGGCGAGGGTGAGGCTGGTGAGCGCGGGGTAGAGCCAGGCGGCGGCGGGCGCGCGGTCGCTGGGGGCGATCGCGGGTTGGACGAGTTCGAGTCGTTCAGCGGCGGCCGGGCCGAGGGGGGCGCCGGTGGTGCGCGCGGTGTCCTGGACGATCGCGACGATGAGGTTGGCGTCGAACGGGCGCAGGCCGAGTGTGCGCGCGCCGGCGATCAGACGTTCCCGGCGCTCGGGCGACAAGACGGCGGCTCGCCCGCCTTCGAGCGACGTTGCGACGCGCGCGGCGAAGACCCATCGCGCGTCGGCGGGTGTCAACGCGGCGGCGGCGCGGTTCTCGGACGCGATCCGGGCTTCGTCGATCGTGATCGAGACCGTCTGGCCGGGTTTGGGGCCCGGGCGATGGGGCGCGCGGGTCTCGCGGGGTGCAGGGGCGTCGGCCTCGCGCCCGGGGTGGACCAGGCGGAGGACGGGGCGGGCGTCGGGATGGTCGCGGCCGATGGGCATCCGAAGAAAACCTACCGGTGATCGGGCGATCGGCCAGCGAACCGACAGGTCCTCCTCCGGTTTTCCAGCGATTCATCTCCCGGCGGGCCCGATAGACTCCCGCGCCCCCACCGCGACGGGGCGCAGCGGAGAATGCGACCGTGAACGAACCGAGCACGGCACAGCCCACAAAACGCGAACAAGCGAAGCCTGAGCCGCACAACCCGGGATCGGCTGGCGGCGAAGCGCCGCTCGCGACTCTGGAGAGTTCGCGCACACGGGCGGAGGTGCTGGATCGGCTGGCGAACGCGGCGCGACGCGGGCGGCTGGCGGGGTTTCGTCGGCTTGAGGGCGGGGCGTCGTTTGAGTTCGACGCGTACGCGACGCCGTTTGATTACCGCGGGATCGGGACGATCGAGCCGAGGGCGGACGGCGCGGGGTCGGTGATCCGGTTCGAGACGCGGGTGCGCCGGAAGATGGTGGTGATCGCGGCGGTGGTGCTGATCGCGACGCTGTGGCCGGGCTTGCCGCTGACCGAGTCGATGATCGACACGTACTGGGCTTGGCACCGGGTGCACGTGCAGACGTGGTGGTGGTACGTGCCGATGTGGGCGCTCGGGCTGCCGTGGGTCTGGTCGGCTTGGAAGAAGTGCCGACGCGAGGCGGAGGGGGAAGCTCGGCAGATGATCGCGAAGATCGAGCAGGAGTTGCGGTAGGGAACTCGGAGCGAGGAGCTCGGAGCAGCGGATCGGATCGCGCGAGGTGAGCCCGTCCGACGACCGGCGCACGATGCACGATCCGATCTGCTGCTTTGCTGTTCTGAGCTTTGCTGTTCGGGGTCTTACTCCACGTCCTTGCCTTCGACGACGTCACGGATCTTCGGTGCGTCGTGCGGGTGGAACTCGCCGCGCTTGAGCTTGCCGATGTACTCGTGGTAGGCCTTCATGGCTTGGGCGCCGAAGATGATCATGAGCGGGATGTTGGCCCAGAGCATGACGCCGAGCCCGAGGGTCGTCCAGTTATCGAGCTGATCGTCGGTGCCGAGGACGGCGAACTTAGTGCCGTCGGAGCCTGTGAAGATCGGTGCGGCGAGGATGGTCGTCAGAAGGATGAGCAGGCAGTAGACGACCTTGTAGAGCATGATGGCGGCGTCGGTCGCGCCCTTGCCGAGCCGGTTGCAGAGGAAGTACATGCCCTGCTCGCCGTAGTAGCTCCAGCTGATCATGGTGCTGATCGCGAAGAGCCATGCGGCGACGACGATCAGGATCTTGCCGAGCCCGGGGGTGACGCGGTCGAAGGCGTGGGCGGTGAGCGAAGCGCCGGCGTAGGCGGCGTAGACGCCGAGATCGGGCGTGCCGTCGGGGTTCACACGGAGCGACGGGCGCGTTTGGGATTCGATGGTGGACCATCGTGCGACCCAAGGGTCGGTGTCGTCGGGTCGATCGACGCGCGCGGTGACGCGGATGAGGTTGGAGGCGGTTCGCTCGTTGTCGTCGCCCTGGAGGACCATGAAGACGCTGTCGTTGATGCGCCAGCCGCTGGCGCCCTCGGGCGTTTGCAGGGTGCGCCGGGCTTCGGCAGTCTTGCGCGGGAGCTCGGGGGTTTCGACCATCCAGAGGGGCGTGCCGGTGCGGGTGGTCGCCTGCTGGCCGGTGTCGGCGTCGATGAACTCGACGATGCGGATGTCGCTGGCGTTCTCGAAGAAGGCTTCGGCGGGGCGGTTGTAGGTGCCGGTGGCGAGAATGACCAACGCGGTGAGCGTGCAGACAACGATGGTGTCGATAAAGGGTTCGAGCCCGGCGACGACCCCTTCACGGACGGGTTCATCGGTCTTGGCGGCGGCGTGGGCGATGGGTGCCGAGCCCTGCCCGGCTTCGGAGCTGAACAGGGCGCGCTTGACACCCCAGAGAGCCGCGAAGCCAAGTGTCGCGCCGAGGAACGCGCCGCCGGGCTCGGGGTTGGAGCCGCCGAGCCATGTCGGGAGCCCGCTGCGGACGAT